>Ga0255761_10000006_pt1 | contig 275966 bp, 232 predicted proteins | sample 071ome_29_FD_179961 | JGI IMG/M metagenome (GOLD analysis project Ga0255761, IMG submission 179961) | Coastal salt marsh microbial communities from the Groves Creek Marsh, Skidaway Island, Georgia - 071407BT metaG (version 2) | ecosystem: Environmental > Aquatic > Marine > Intertidal zone >... | reverse complement strand
CTCTCTTCTAAAGTCATCGCAGAAGATGACGTTATCACCATGGATGATGTCTATTCAAAATTAGAAGAAAATTTAGATTTAACGGAAGAGCAAAGTGAGAAATTTAAACCCATTTACTTTGACCATATGGAGGGGGTTCAGAATTTATTGAAAAAGAATGGTATAGATTTATATACAGGTTCTTTCGAAAAAAGGATCGGGATTCGTCAGCTTCGTTCTATCAAAAGAGGCATGGATAAATTATATCGCGCTCATAATGCTCAACTTGTCGGTATATTGAATAAAGAGCAAATAAAGGAATATAAGAAAACACAAGAAAAGCAGCGTGTCGACCTAAGAGATAGGCTTATGAATAAACGGCGATAGTAAAAGGTCAAGGCTCTAAGATGTTAAGATATAGGTCAGTGTAAAACTATTCAACACTAATTTTGAAGGGAATTACATTGCCATGAATGAGAGGTCTTCCAATATTGTTGAATAACGAATACCCAACATAAATTGAATAGTTTCCTTTGTTTAAAAAACCCGAGTAGATAAAAAATTCTTCTTCTGCACTTAATGAGTCTACATATTTTAAGCTTGGTAATGACTTTAAACTTTCATCCCATATTGACCAATTACCGTCATAGTCAATAGCATAAGATAGTTTATCTTTGTTTCTTAAAACTACATAAATCTCAGCTTCCTTGCCAATATCATTTGGTTCTGGATAAAGAGAAGCCACTATATCCACATTATCGGTAGTCTCTACTAAGAAGCTATTATCCTTATTGACTTGCGGGGATATACCGATAGAGATACGGGCTTTAGAAGGTGTGCCGTCTGTCTTAATTATATTTTCAAAAGCAAGTTTTTCATTTCCAAAAGAAGATAGTTGTGTGTTGCAATAATTCAGGGTGTGATCTAAAAGTATATTATTATTTATAAATCTTTCTTTAGGCCAGGACTCATCTTCAGAACATATATTTATATCAAATAAGCTCTCATTGCCTTCAAAAATTGTTTCTGCAAATTCGTTGGAAAAAGCGGAATAGAAATCAACTCTCTCTAGTTTGTTATCAGAAAATGCGTTATCCCTTATAATTTTTAACGACCCATCGATTTTTAAGCTTGTAATAAAGTTTTGAGAAAAAGATTCTTTGCCTATACTATAAATTCTGTTGCTTAGCTTAAGTGTCGTAAGATTATTATTAAAAAAAGCGCTATCTCCGATAGATCTAGTGCTATATGGTATTTTTAATTCGTCAATAAGATTGTTTGAAAATGAGTTATTTCCAATGCTTGTTATAGTATCTGCTAGTGTTAATTTAGATATGTTGTTATCAAAAAAAGCATAAGCATCAATATTAATAATGTTATCGGGAACGTCTAGCTCTTTCAATTTATTAAGTGAAAAAACACCTTCTTTAACCTTACTAAGCGATTGGCTTAAAGATACTTGCGTAATTAGATTATTTGAAAATGCATACTTTCCAACGTCATTTATTGAATTCCTTAACTCAAGTTTAGAGATAAAATTTTGATAGAATGCATAGTTTCCAATAGCAATTACATTATTTAGCTCAAGCTGGTTTATGTTGTTGTTAGAAAATGCGTAATCACCGATATTTGTAAGAGAGTTTGGGGTAATTAGACTTTCTATTACATTATTCTCAAAAGCATTATTACCTATGTAATTTAGATTCTCATTAAGGTAAAGCAGCCGAATCTTATTATTCTTAAATGAGGCATTTCCAATACTCGTTATAGTTTCGGGTATGGTTAAAGCCTCAATTCTATTGTTCTCAAATGCAGAGTCACTAATAAACGTTATATTTTCGGGAATCTCTATATTTTCAATTTGATTTTGATAGAAAGCATATGGAGCAAGAATTTCGATTGATTTTGAAAATGATAATGCGCTAATTTTATTGAAGGCAAAAGCGCCTTCACCAATTTCGATTGTCCCCTCCGGTATTTCTAGGCTTTTTATTTCATTATATGCAAAGCTAGATCCATGTATTGTTTCAATATTTGTGGGTATTTCTATAGTTGTTAATCTATTATTTCTGAACACGCCGCGTTCTATGACGCTCATTGCTGTTGATATATCTACTGATGAGATTAGATTTTTATCAAACGCAAAAGCTCCTACTCTTTCGATAGAAGTTGGCAAATTTATTGAAGTAAGAGAATTGTTCCTAAAGGCTCCTTCTTCGATAGTCGATAGATCAGTTGTAGGTAAATCAATAGATTGAAGCTTATTATCTTCAAAGCTTTCCTTGCCGATCCCTGCTAGCGAATCATTAAATACGATATTTTCTAATCGATTATTTTTGAAGGCTGCCTCATTAATAGTAATTGTATTAGTTGGTATTCTAACGGTAGGCAACAAATTATCTGAGAAAACATATTTTTCTAATATAGATTGATCATAATCTAGGGTAAGATCTACGAGCAGATTTTTAGAAAAGGAACCTTCATCAAGTGTCTTTATGGTGTTTGGGATAGTTAAAGTTTGTAACTTATTGTCATGAAAGCTGTATTTCCCTAAGTAGGTTAGCGTTGCCGGGATTTCGATTTCTGTTATCAAATTATGTTCGAAAGCGCGATCACCTATTCTTTCGAGGCTTGAACCGAGCCTAACTTCTCTAATCAAATTATTAGCAAAGGCTGAGTTACCAATCAGGCGTACTGTATCTCTGATATTTAAGAATTCAATATCATTATTCTCAAAGGTGTTATCTCCAAGAATTATCAAGTTTGAAAGCTGGGCTGTTGTGATTCGATTTGATATGAAAACACCATCATTAAGTACTTCTAGTCTTGTTGGTATGTCAATGGTTGTAATATTGTTTAAACCAAACGCATATGATCCAATTTCGATAAGCGATTCCGGTAAATTTATAGTACTCAAACTATTCCCGTAAAAAGCAAAATCACTTATATTTTCTAGCCCTTCATTCAGAGTGAGTTCCGTAATGCTATTTTTATAAAAAGCAAATCTACCTATGGTTTTAATACTTTTGGGGATTTTGACTTTAGTTAATTTGGAGTCAGAGAAAGCATAGTCAGCAATGCTTGTTATTGTAAAAACTAGGCCATCTGTTTGAATGGTTTCCGGAATATATTCAAGATTAGATAAATTAGACGTCGTTCCTAATAGTGTGGCCTCACCCTTAGAAGGCTTGTCTAAATTATATTTAAGATTATCAAACACCACTTCTCGTGCAAAAAGGGGTTCAATAAAGATCAAAATTAGAATAATAAAGACAGCTAATTTCAATCTTAGTAGCGAATTGATGATCATCTAATTAAATTATTAACATAACTTGAAGAATGCATCTAAAATCGACATTTCAAGAAATTTCTGTAGAGACAAGCACCATATTTTAAGTGATGGATTAGCAAGCGCTTTAAATTACAATGATAAACAGAAATGAATATTTCCTATCATAGAAACTACTAATATCTATCTTAAATATGATCTATATAATAATTATTCTAGCTATTTGGGAGCTCTATTGGACAGTTAAAGCTGCATGGGAGGCATGCAGACGCAATCAAAGGAAGTGGTTTATTTTTTTTATTGCATTTAGTTTGCTAGGGATTCCTGAGATTTATTATTTAAAAGTAAAATGCCGGCCACAAAATTAGAACAACAGTAAGAAAGATATGCCTCATCAAAATTTAGGCATCTTCTATGATAGGGAATATTATTTTTTGCCCCCTAAATGTATTTTCCAGTCTGGTGTCAGGATTATAAAAGGCTAGTAGCCACATTGGTGTCTTATAAGTATTTCTTGCCAGCTCATCTAGATTATCGGTGACTGCTAGAAAATGTTCAGTAGTGCCTATTACCCTATAATTATCTAAGAAATCTCTTAAAAAATTTGAATGATGCTCTAATCGCTTGCGTTCAAAATCTCGAATTGAGCTTTCTACGTTTATATCAATTACTTCTCCTGCTTCCAATTTCTCAAAAGGGGAGAGATTGTTTAAGTTTCTAAGATCCCAAGTCTTTACGCCGAGCCAGAAAGCAATATCACTCAATGTTTCATTAGGTTGCAGTTCAATTTTTCCTTCTGGATTAATATCAAAATTAAAAAATTTTAAAATATCTGATTCATACAAAGTCAAAAATATCTTTGTTTGAGATGGTTGTGACTGCTGTAAATTATTTGGCCCCTTTGCAACGGGAGGTGTTTGTCCACTACTTATTTCTCTACTGAAATTTGTTTGATCATTTTGAAGTGATTCTGCTTCAATATTATTAAGTTCTATCTTATCGATAGTTGCTGGTTGTGCTTTATTATTTATGTTTTCAAATTTACTAAGAAAGGTAATATCAACCCAGTCATCAATACTTTCGGCTGAGGAATCAATTTCGGTTTTAGAAAAGCTGGTTTCGCTTTTATATTTGGGGACTAGTTGCGTTGAATTGAATATATTTTGGGTATGTCCAGTATCTGTCAAAAGGTTTCTGCTTTGATTTATAGCGGCTATGCTTCCAACCGGTAGCTTTACTAAATAACCTGCTGGAATCTCCTTTAGCCCTGTTTTTATGGCGTTTAGAAATGATGGATTTAGCTCGATGAGAACATCCTTCTTTGTCATAGCTTTTTCCGCTAAATCATCTATAAGTATAAAAGAGTCAGCTCTATATTCTTCGTAAGGGACTTCTTGAAGATAAATAATATTAGGGAAATATTTTTCTATATTTTCAATGATGTAATTTACTGCAAGAAATTGTACAAAAAAGTTTCTAGATGCGAAGCCAAACCTAGGCCCTTTGTATTTTCTGACAATATCAGAGATTGAGGTAGTATTGAGCTGCTCTACCGCAGAACGTATGCCCGTGATACCGTGATTATATGCTGTTATAGCGAGAGGCCATGAGTTTAAGGTTTGGTGGTAGTCTTCTAATAAGTTTAAACCGGCTCTCGTAGATAGGTAAGGATCTAACCTTTCATCAATCAAATCATCAATCTGCATATACTCTTGACCGGTAGCCTTGGTAAATTGCCACATTCCAAGTGCGTTAGCAGATGATTTTGCAGTTGTATTAAATGAAGACTCAAGGTGCGGAATTAAAAGTAGATTATCTGGAAGCGATTTTTGATTTGTGATTTTTAAGCCGTGCGATTGATATTTAGTTGATTCCCCAAGACCAGCAGAAAATATATCAGATTGACCTTTCTGCCAACGTATTCTCTTTGCTGCTCTTCTAAACTCTGATCTATCTGTATCTCTACCCCATAAATCCATTAAAGATATTTGTTGTTTGGTTAGTAGTGAATCATCCTGATTTGATGCAAGTGCCTCCAGGTCCGCAGCGATTTTAAGCCTAAAAGATTCAATTTCCCTGGTAGTATCAGATGTCTTTCCATACACTATTCTTAGATTTTCTGAGTCATGGAGTAGGCCCTCTTGGGAATTCAGTTCTGTATAAATTCTTAGCCAAAAAGATACGTCATCATTTAACTCTGTAGGAATTTTTAAAAAATCTAATTCTTCATTCGCATATGAGGAAACCGCGAACATCCAAAATAGGCAAAAGAAATTTAATAAGGCTATGAAATGCTTAAATATAATTAACATTTTGAAATTACGTATTTTTTTATATGAATTAAGCATTTACTTTTCTTGCTTTGGCTGATTAAGCAGTTTATTTTTTAGATAATCGACAGATATATTTAGTTTTTTAGCGTGCTAAAGTTATAAGCTGTATATGTCGATGAATCCATTATATTCATAATATTATCGAATTTTTCTTTTTTAGCATAAAACCAGGATGCCCCAATGGTCGACTCTAATAAAACTACTTCTAAAAAGTCTCCCAAAACTAAAAGCCGAGTAGCTAAAAGTAGAAAAACTGCATCCGCAACAAAATCCAGCATAGAACCAACTATAGAAAAAGTTGGACCAGAGGAAGTTGGTGAAGATAATAATCTTGATATAAAGGAATTCTTAAAGCAAAAAGCATATCCAGATCAAAAAGCATCTCCAGATAATGATGATGAGAAGTACACTATACAACTTGAAAAGATAAAAATTGCTTTTCAGGGCCAACTAGATAATTTCTTGGAGCAAATATCAGATTCTAAGAATGCATTTATATCATTCAAGGATAACTTAGATGAGACCTTGACAGGATCGCAGGATGTCATAGCGAGGCAAAGGAAATTAATTGGGATTTTGCTTGCTACAGTAGGCGTAAGTATTCTTATGTCACTAATTTTAACCGTAATTTCTTTATATAATTTTTCCAGTAAAGCATCAGACTTTGATGTCGTTACGGCAGCACTAGCTAATAGAATAACAACGATGAATAGCGGCTTAGATGAATTTGAACAAGTTGGATTAGAGATATCTAATCTTTATTCAACAATTGATCAATTAGCTATGGATGTCGAAAAAAATATTACAGAAATAGAGAACTTTAGGGACGAAATTAAAAATAATCTTCAAGAATCTGTTGACGATACTTCAGATGAATATCTTAGACAATCTGCTAATCTTAGGGACAACTTTTCTCGTCTTGAAGATAGATTTTCTGGCGTAAGTTCTCGTATTTTAAATTTAGAAAGTATTGTGGAATCGAATTCTTTGGATAACGAAAGGTTCTACAGAGAATTAGACGGTATAGAGTCCCTAAAAAATCAGGTGGACGCTCTACTAACCCTAGAGAAAGAGAAATATTATGAGCAATTACAGCGACTTCAAGAAGGGGGCGCTAGTGAAAATCTGCCAAATTTTTCTGTTAATTTAGAAAATAACTAACCTAAAAAATAATTTTGATTAAGTCTGTAGCCATCTCGCTGCTGTATTTAATTCTAGCCTTTTTGACTAACCCCTCGACTAAAGATTGAATGCTTTTTTCAATCTCAGCTCTCTTATCTTTTTTAGAGATTACCACATCTCCCTCAGATGCGCTTTCTCCTTCTGATGTAGTTGAATCATCTTCTATCTGCTCATAAATTTGTAATTCTTCACTAATTGTATCGCACTTATCTACGGTCTTTGATGGAATCCAAATATCAATCTTACCTCTAGTTGTTTTTACGGTTCTTATATTCCTCAGAATTTCATCATCGTCTTCTTCGTCTTTTATGAATTTCGCTAAAGCTTTGACTAAAACAATTGCATAACGGGGCCTTATTTCTTCTATTTCTTGGGATGAAAGATCAGTTAAATCTGATTCTGTTATACAAGACCATAACTTTTTTCCCGTCAAACCATAAAAATATGGATCGGTAACATCAGGTGAAGCATCATTAGTTAACTGCGTGTTTGGAAATACATCGATTTTATCTAACATCGAGTTAGTCGCATTTTCTATCCAATTTAACTTGCCTAGTACAAATAATAGAAGAACAACTAATACAATGCCTATAAATATTGTGAAAGCAACTAGAATAGAAAGCATAAATTTACCTAATCTTTACTAAACCACTATAAATCGCTATTTGAAATATCATCAAGAAATTCAAGTATCTCTATGTCTTTGTTTATATTAAGTTCTTTGCATATACATTCAAAGACATATTGAACTCTCTTTTTAGCCTGGTCTTTATTAATCTTGGATTTTTGATATGAGATGCCCAGGTCAAATACCATCTTAGCATAGTCCATTGGTATGTAGCTTACGATATAGCCATTGTCACTTTGAAGAATTTTAAATGAATCTTCTAGCTCTGGTTGTTTAATATCATCAAGCGAGCTATCACTAAGTAAAGACGCTTCTATTTTACATTTTTCATAGATCTCGTAAGATCTTGCAGCATCAATAAATGTTTTTTCTATGTTAGCTTTTGCTCTATACGCAAGTCTTAATCGAATATGTAAGTTACTAATTGATTGATGATTATTGGTAAGCTTATCGTAGTCATTTTGACTTTGTGCTTTTAATTCAGGCAATTTTTTCTTGCTTGATTTCTTTTTAAATAAATTTAGAAATGCCATTTCAAATAGACTCTGATATTTTATGTCTTAATTCAGAAGCAACTTTTGAAATAATTTGGCTGACTCTTGATTCATTAACGCCAATAATTTCTCCGATTTCTCTTAGGTTTAGTTCTTCGACGTAATAAAGTTGTAATATTTTTTGTTCTCTTTCCTTGAGCTTTCCCATCTCTCTAACCAGAAGTAATTTCAAGTCGTTATCGGCGACTTCATCAATGGGATTTAAGCTATTGGAGGAAAATTGCTCAAATAAATCTGATTCTTCACTTTGCTCTACGTGCTCTATCTTAAACCTATCGGCATGTGTCCTTTGAGTTTCATACTCCTGAATTGATATGCCTAAAAAGGAAGCAACCTCGGAACTAGTAGGGTGACGATCTAGTTTGCTACTAAGTTCTTGAATAGCTTGAGAATGAGCTTGTAAATTTTTTATAGCAAGTCTAGAAATGTCACTCATTTTTCTGACTTCATCAAGTATAGCGCCCCTAATTCGCTTGCGAGCAAAATCCTGGAAATTGATGCCAAGGTCGGGTTTAAATGAATCTGCTGCAGATATTAGACCTAAAATACCAACCTGTAACATATCGTCTTGATCAATATTGGGGGGTATTCTTGGCTTGAGATAGCCCACGATTCTATTAACCAATGAGATATTTTCGTTTATTAACGATTCTCTTTCGGACTTTTTTGAATCTTCATACATGGTTATGTGAGGCCGATCACGCAAAGAAAAAATGAATCCTACGCGAATTGTACTTTACTTGTATCCTTGCCTATATCAAATTTAAGAATATTGTCTGCTAAATATTCATAATTGTTAAAAATTGGGGTTGTTTTACCCATATTTATTGCAGGGTTTGAATCAAACCAGCTTCGATTGTAGTCATCACTATAAAGTAAAGAGCCAATATAAGATAAATCGCAGCCAATGTATTTGGCTGAAATAATCCTCATTTTCTCAAACATATCCTTTCCATCTTTTTCCGTACGAACTTTGTTTGGTAGATAAATTAGATTATTTATTTCATGCTTTTTGTATAAAACCTTTGCCAATGAGTATGCATCAGATACAGAGGAGGGCTCATTAGTCCCAATAATAATTTTATGATGGCACGCTGAAAGAAAATCTAGGACGCTTGAATTTATACCGGCAGAGACATCCACAATCATACAATCATAACTATCAATAATTTCTTTCAATATACTTATTACCTGATAATTTTTGCTAGTGTCAGTGCTTAATACATCATCAAGTCCATTACCACCGCTTACTAAATGGATGTGCTCATCAAGTGGAGTGATAATATCTAGAATAGTGCTGACACCGTTCAGAACATCAATTATGTTTCCCTTCAGTTGCTTTTTTAAGGCTATGTGGATATTGCCCAAACCCAAATCTGCATCAAATATCAGCACTTTTCTATTAAGAGACGCAAAAAAGAATGCTAAATTTATTGCAAATGTGGTCTTGCCTACACCGCCTTTACCACTTGCTATGCCTATTACTTTCGTAGCCATAAATATCCCTAATCTAAGAAATTCGAAAAATGCATTTGTAATAAAGCACAAATTTTATTTTGAAAGTGATTTTTTTCTACGATCACTAAATTATTAGTAAAATCTCCATGTATTGTTGCTAAGTAGGGGCTTATATTTGCTTGGATTAAAAATTGATGTATTGACCAAGAAAAATAAGGAGCTTCTAAATCAGATAATATCAAGGAGTCCCAGCGTTTTTGGCGGAAAAGATGCATACAGTATGCATAGTCCGAACTTGCAGGAAGAAGTAATATATTCTGTGAAAAGATGTTGGGATGGTGTAGTTCTTCAATATCTTTTGTATCAGCAATATCTACAATATAAACATAATTATCAAAGTCAAAAACATAATCTAAATTATTTATGGGCGTGGTATTGGTGCTGTCAGAATTATTAATAGAATTAATTTCAAAAATATATTTGTTTACGACTTTAATGGTCTTAATCTTCTTCTTCTGAAAAATGCTGATCTGTCTAGATAATTGCTCCAAAATAGCAGTCTTGTCGCTTGAATTTCCAAAAACGTTGTAGATGTTTGCATCTAAAGAAAATTCTTTTGGGGATGAATATAGTTTTTCTAAGCCTGTCCCAAATTGCTGTATTAGATCATTAATAGATTTTGGTGTGACAATAAAAGAAAGTAATTTATTCTTAAAATCTTTATTTAATGGGAGATCATCAAGATAATTTTTCAAATAAAAATAAAAAATATTTTCATCGTTACAAGATTTAATAACATCGGCATTTTTATCTAATAAATCATCAACTCTGTCCATATAGTTTGGAATCTGAGCTGGCATATTTTCAGCAGGTTTGTCGTGGCATACAAAAATAATTTCATTATTTAAATCTTTAATTCTATTTAAAATAACCGCATCAGATCCAAATTTATTCTGAATATCGTTTAGCACATTTAATTTTGAGCCACTCTTTACTATATCAATTCTCATTGTCTACGCTCTCACTTAACTGACCTATTCTACATGTGACCTTAATTTTTTGATCTTCAGGTATTTCTGAATAAGAAAATACTTTTAATTCGGTTATTCTTTGTTTTACAAATCGAGCCAACCATGGTCTTACAGGCGGGGCAACTACCAATGTAATTTCATCACCTGAAGCAAAGGCACTATCTACCTCTTTTTTGATTGAAGTTATTAAATCTTCTAGCAGGGTAGGATCTATAAGAGGCTCATTTTTATTGCTGCTGTTTTCCAGACTGTTAATTAAGATCTGCTCTAGATTTGGATCTAATGTCATTACATTGAGCTCATCTCCTAGGCCAACTATTTCTTGCAGCATTAAATGTCCAATCTTTGGTCTAACTAATTCCGTAAGTTCGTCAGCGTTCTGAGTCTTTGATGACTCTGTCAAAAGGGTGGCTAAAATTGTACGCATATCCTTAATAGATATTGATTCGTAAAGAAGGTTTCTCAAGACCTGCATTATTGTAGCCACAGTTAACTTTTCTGGGACAAGATCTTCAACTAATTTAGGTGAGATATTGGTCATTTTATCCAATATTTCTCTTGTTTCATCGTGACCCAATAACTCATAAGAATTATTTTTCAAAAGAGCATTAATATGTGTTGCAATGACCGTAGAGCCGTCAACAATTGTGTACCCAAGGGTTTTTGCATAATCAGAATCAGAAGTATTTATCCAAAAAGCGTCCAATCCAAAAGCAGGCTCTTTGGTTGGTATACCGTCAAGCGGCGTTTCAATTCCACCGGGATTAATTGCTAAATCTTTATTAATTTCGATGCTTCCTTTCGCTCTAACCACTCCTTTTAATACAATATTATAGGAGAGGGGGTCTAAATTAAGATTATCTCTAATACGAATCGGCTGAACTAAGAATCCAAGCTCAGTAGACAGTTTTTTTCTAACCCCTTTAATTCTTGAGAGCAAAACGCCGCTTTCATTCTCACTAACTAATGGTATTAATCCATACCCAATTTCAAGCCCAATAGTGTCTATATGTTCTATGTCACCCCAATCTAAGTCAGATTCCTTATTTTCTGTTTCTTGGTTAAATTTGATTTGATCATCTAACGCTTTCTTTTCATTCTTCTCATTTATATGAGCAATAAAAAAGAGAATAGTGCTGCCCAATATAAAAAATATGTGTGGCATGCCAGGTATTACACCAAGAATGAATAAAACAAGTGATGTGATTTTTAATGCGGTTGGGTTTTTTAGTTCAAGGCCTGCCTGATTTGCAGTTGTTTCTGTCGTAGTAACCCTGGTAACAATAATAGCCGTTGATAAAGAAAGGAGGAGGGAGGGAATTTGCGCTACCAGACCATCACCAATTGTTAACAATATGTATATTTCTGCTGCGTCATCAAATGATAGGTTATGTTGTGTAGTACCAACTATTAAGCCACCTATGATATTGATTGCCAATATCAAGATACCGGCTATTGCATCTCCTCGAACAAATTTTGAAGCACCGTCCATAGATCCAAAGAAGTCTGATTCTTGAGCTACCTCTTGTCTTCTTTGTAGTGCCTCATCTTGGTTAATTATTCCGGCATTAAGATCTGCATCTATAGCCATTTGTTTTCCTGGAAGTGCATCCAATGTAAATCTGGCTATTACTTCAGATGTCCTCCCGGCACCCTTAGTAACAACTATAAAATTTATTATCATGAGAATGATAAATATTATGAAACCTACTACGTAGTTGCCCGCTATAACAAATTCACCAAATGATGCTATGACGTCACCAGCTGCGTCAGGCCCCTCATTCCCTCTCAATAGTACAATCCTTGTCGATGCAACATTGAGGCTCAATCGCAGCATTGTGGCTATCAACAGGATTAGGGGAAATGAAGAAAACTCAAGTGGTTTGTGGACATTGATGCTAATCATGACAATCACTAGCCCTGTCATGATGTTAAAAGTAAACAAAATATCTAAAGCCATCGAAGGCAAAGGGATAACCAGCATCGCCATGATTGCCAGGAACAGCAAAGGGATGGCAAGGTTCTTTAGGGTAGACAAATTTGAAAATTGTCTGAAATTTGACACTAAAATATCATTCATAATATCTAAATAAATCAATAAGATAGAATATTTATAGGCTAAAGCTCTTCTAAGCCTCGGATTTATAATAGAGGTGTGCAATTTGTATGCCACAGACACTATCTTTTTTGTGTTTCAATTTTAAAGAATGCTCTAAAAGTGACGATTATCTCTTGTAAGCATTTATCCAACAGAGCACTGGAAGCATCTTATGCAAGCAAGATATATATTTCTCATAGTCGCCATAGTATCGAGCACTGGCTGCTACACATACAATCCCCTTATAAATCAGTATGATAAGTACGATAGCTATTATAAAGGAGCTATGCTCGAGGCTACCGGTTATTCTGTAATACAGTCCCACGAGGGGTCTGAGCCGCAACAGAGGTTGATGGCTATAAAAGCAGCAAGGCTAGACGCATTTAGGCAACTAGCGGAAGTTGTCTATGGTACTTATATTGACTCAACAACTACTGTCTCAGATTTGACGATAGGTGATGATGATTTTAGAGCTAGGGTAGAAGGCGTCATTTATGACGCAGAGTTAATAAAAATAGAGCCAATATCAGATGATACATACGCTGCAACATTAGGTTTGCCAAGAAGCTCGATTGACGACCTAAGAATGCTGTATATGAGATTAGTAAGCGCTAACTAATAAATATTAAATTTCAGCTCGTACGCCATGAAAATCTACTTTCAGATATTTACAGCTTTAATTTCGATTATTAGTACATCCTTTCCACAATTTGTGGTGGGCCAAAGTGAATTAGAGCAAGTCAAATCAGCGCTTGCAGAGGCAGCACTATCTGGAAATGTCTCAGTAATATCCAGTGCCTACATAAATGAAAATGGTAAGCTCATTGAATCGTCTTTCTTCAGAGGTTCAACTTCGATAAGAGGGATAAGGGTATCTAACTATTTTAAGAATAGTTCAGATAGAGAATTTGATTTTCAGGATACTCTTTTTCGTGAAGACAACGAGTGTCTGGCCACGACTGATAGGAAATATAAAAATGATGTTGTGATATTTGTTTCCAGTGAGATCTCAGAAGATTCTGATAAAAATGCTATATCTAAAATTATTTTAGATAGCTTATTTCAAGAATTTGAAAATAGTAGAGCAGATATCTCAAATGAAAACATAAAAACAATCATTTTTCGCAAAAAAGAAACATCTACCGATTATGATTTGAGTTCTTACCATAGGTTATCACTACCAAGAGACCAGAGTTTAAATGATAGCTTCCAGTATAAGATAGAAGTATTGATAAATAGTGTAGATGTTGTAGATCAATATTCTAGGAAGTTTTTTAGTGGCAGTTATAAGCAACTAGTAAGAGGTACTAACTTCTTGGCTAGAGAGTTTGGTTTAAAAAACAAGCTTTCTGGTTATATAAGTCCAGACCAATTGATAAAATTTAAATTAAATATCGAGTTAGAAAAAAATATAACCTCTAATACTGGTCCATCTGAAATATTATCTAGATATGATCTAGAATTAATCTATAACCCAAAAACTAATCATTTTGATATAAAAGAGAGTCCGATAAAAAAAATTAGTAGCTACCTAGAATGGCCAATTGGTGCAGAAAAAACTGATGAGCTCAATGAAGTGCTAAGTCAATTTATTATATTAGCTCTAGAAGACATTGCATGCGATCTAGAAAATTATGCGGCAACTTATAATGGACTTTATACCTTGGACATCGGCTCAGATCATGGATTGATGATAGGAGATAGATTTGTTTTAAGTCCAGACGAATTCACCGGATTTAGCGATGGGATAAATTCTAATACTTTGGATAGGATCAAAATAGGTGCAGTGAGTGTTCTGGAGAACGATCGAGCAGAGATAACGATAATTGAAGGTGATGAATCAAATGAATCACTGCTTTTTGCGCTACCCTTTTAGCTGGAATTAAAATATGAAGAATATAAAACTTATAGTTAGTATTTCATTATTGACTTTTATTTTTTTTAAGCAAGTTTATGGCGCAGAGTCAAATATAGACAATGCACTAAGGGTATTCCTTGATGGATATAATATTGAGAAATTTTTAGAAGCACAGGATCTGGAGCTAATTGACGATGGTTTCTATTTGGTAAAGTCAGGAGACACACTAGATCAAATCGTAGAAAGGATATATCCAAATTCCCAAATTCGAAAAAATATTTTGCAACAAGCATTTGTTTTAGCAAATCCAAATAGCTTTAGAAATGGAAACCCGAATTTCTTATATGCTGAACAGACACTGTCATTGCCAACTGAAGAGCATATCTCGCGAATAATATTTAATGAAAATAACCGGATTGAAAGGAGTAATCGTGCGGATTGGGTTCATTTCCCTTGATATAAATTAAAAGGTTATAAAATTGAATGGCATCGAAAACATATCGAGAGCGATCCTCCCATATACAGAAAAATCTATAGAGACAAATCTTCTTGTCATCACTGAAAAGCAAGCAAAAGAGTTTGATTTAAAGCCAGATCAGGTAATAAAGGGAATATTTTCAGATGATGGAAAGACCTTTGAAATATTTGTTGACAAAGATAACAAATATATCAATCTCAACATGGCACACGATGCAATTAATTACTCAAAATATCAAATACATATAAAAAGAGACGGCGATCTAGGTACAATAAAAAAAAATAAAGATATTAGTGGAATCCATCCAAATGGATTGATGGAGCTCCTTACAAACGTAACGTATTCAAAAATTGCATCGCTAAAATTATTCACTAGTCCTCTTCTTTTAAAAAAATTACTAAATTTTTATACTGAACTAGAAATTCTAGATTCTGATATTTCTAGCATAAATGCCGAGAATGTAAAAAAATGGCTTTATGACAATGGTTATATTTTTTCTAAGATAAAACAAAACAACAAAAAGAATTTCAAAGAAAAAATATCGCAGACGCTTTCTCAAATACTTATCAGTGAAACGGAATCAAGTAAGGATGAAAAAATATATTTCGAAGACATAAGCAAGATTCTTACATACCTTAATTCAAATCATTATGAGACTCTGATAAATGATAAAGATGATAAGCAAACTTCAAGAGTAATTATTTTCTTTCAGAACTTTAGCCCTGTTGAAGTCGTCTTTAACAAGAGGAAGAGTCCAAACAAAAATCATTTGAATGCAAGCAATGAATACCCCTGGAATATTGTAATCAGCACTTTTTTGAATTCAAAAGCTTTGGTGCAGGTAGACATAAATTTAATAGGCGCTAAAGAAATCACATTAGATATAAACATACCAAATCATAATTTGTATCTGCTCGCCATAAATTCTAAATCCCTTCTAGAAAATAAATTTTTTAAAAAAGATATCGATATTAGTGCCTTATCCATAAGAAATGAAAAGGCGCAGGAAAATAAAAGGTCAGAGCTGCTATCACCAAGTGGAAATATGAATTTCGTTGTATGAATAAAAATTTAAAAAAAGCTTTTGCTTTAGAATATAAGGGAAAAAGCAATAATGCGCCGAGGCTTACTGCAAAAGGGGTTGGCCTTTATGCGGATCTAATTATGTCTGCCGCAGAAAGTGAGACAATTCCTGTTATAAGAAATGCAATATTAGCTGATAACTTAACAAATATTGAATTAGGGGAGGAGATACCGGAAGAGCTATTTGAGTCGGTTGCTATTGTTTTGTCATGGGCGTATTGGCTCAAGGGGAAGGAGCCATAATGTTTATTTCTTTTTGGCCAAATGCTCGTAGGTGTTATTTGCTTCTTTATTTTTTAGCCCAAGAGTTTCTAAAGCGTCACTTATCGTTGAAAGTTTTCCATTGATTAGTATTTCATTTCTTCTCTGAAGATTTTGGCACCTAGATAGCTTGTCACTTATTTTTTTGCTTTTAAAAATTTCGGAATTGTTAGATTTCTCGTTTTCAGCCAGTAGGTAGTTTAAAAGCTCTTGTTTTCTTTCCTGCAATTGCTCAAATTCTTGAATCTCATTCAATTTTAAATATTTGTATTCACTTTCTAAGAGATTTAGTAAGGCATCAATCTCAAAAGAAACTCGAGAATTATCGCTCAATGTGAAATCTCTTATGTTTGGCTAGATAATTATTATAGGTCAAAGCAACTTTTCAAGGTCGACGAAGCCCTCAGCAATTTTTTCAAGGTCTATTGGGTAATTCCCATTTCGTATAGACTCTTTAATCCTTTCTACCTTGGCTGAATCAAATGAAGCTTTTTCCATCTCAGCTTTGACGTTTGCGGATAGTTCTATGTTTTCTCTGCCAGTTTGACCCACCGAATTAGCTTCAGAGACCTTGCCATCTTTATTTTCTGTGGTCCCAGCATTGTTTGTACGTGCTGGGTTCAACGCGGCCGACTTCTCTGTTTTCCCATATATTGTGTTGTTCATTATTTCACCTACCACATATAGTATAGATAAATTATTTACAGATTTATTCTCAATTAAATCGACCGAACTTATAAAGACTTTAGCTTTATTATTGGTTTAATCTAGAAATCTCCACTATTCCGACATCAGTTACCCTAGCATTGATTTCTTCACCGGATTCTTTGTTTAGTACTTTTATTGTATCACCAATGTAGCCATCCTCGAGCGCAATAACCTCGGTAGTCAGGGTTAGGTTATTCATTCTTAGATACAAGGTTATCTCTTTTTCTTTAGAAATATGTGGAAGTATTTCTATATCTGAAAATTTCAAGACACTTCCAGGTAAAAGTCTTCTGACAGAAATTGCTCGGTCTATCATACTGATTTCAGTGATAGTATCAGAGGGCGGCTCTTCAAAAATATCAACTAGACTGGAGTTATTCTCATCAATTCGCTGGCTTCTCTCAATTAATTGATTCACGATCAAAGCTTTATAAACGTTACTCAAGCTTGATAGGGTAAATCTTTCGCCTTGATCGATATCAATTATTACAGTCGAACCAATCAATTTATTTTTATCAATTCTTTCCTGAAATAAAACTGTAGAACTAGGCACCTCTATTGAAAGAACGTCATCTTCTCTAATCACTGTATTTTTTTGGATCGAATTCTTGGCTTCGTAGACGATGACGTTATTTTCAAAGTGATTAGGTTCAAGTATTTGGCCACTTCTTACATCAACCCTAAGCATTTTGCCTAAAATTTCATCCTTGTTCGTTGAGGCATTTAAACTCATTGAAGGCTTAACAGAGTCATCTATCTTTAAAATAAACAAGTCGTCGGCATTAAGGTACTCACCTTTCCCTAAATCGTTTTTATAAGCAAAAACTTCTTGTATTTTCTTTATTTCGATCCTTATTGAAGCTCTCCAACTAGTTTCCACACACTCGACGGTAACTGTATTTTTAGTGTTAAAAGCATAGCCAACGGTATAGTTATCGTCACATGAAGGCACTCTAAAGCGTCGGTCGTCAGCAAAAACAGTGATCGAGTCTTTGTCTATACCCTCATAGCTTGAGACCCAATCTTTGATAGATTCAATAAGCATCTGCTTACTATCTGTATCAATCTCGTTTTCTTGACCAAGCGAAACACTAGACCAAACAAATAGGAAATGTATGGTCAATAGAAAAATTAACCGAATGGACTTGGACGATTTTTTGATCATCAGAATATAGTAGTGCAAATAAATTTATATTCCAAATAAGCTGTTTGCCACTTTTGCCACTTTCCTAAAATTCCTTACCACATTAGGTGGGACTCTTCACAATAAAATCACCATCTGCTGGCATCTCAAAATCAGGAATTTATAAGTCATTGAATATATTAAACTTAATAAAATATTTTTTGCTTCATTCGCATTGGCATGGTTCCTGCTTTGTCATTGATAGCAATCAATTATTTTCAAACTGTTATGGCGCAGACACTAGACAACTATTTTGCATTTAACCAGGCGGCCATGTCTCTGAAGACAGAGAGGCTAGAGGTTATTTCTGGAAATATAGCTAACGCTTCAACTCCAGGGTTTAAAGCAAAAGACCTGGATTTCGCTAGTCTCTTAAAGAAATCTTTTGGGAAAACAACGAGCCCAGAATTTAATGTTGAAATGTTAGCAAGTCATTCATCTCACATGGGTTACTCAAATCTACCAAAATGGATGAATGTTGAATCTGGAATTAATTACACAGTGCCACTATCACCGAGCCTTGATGATAACACTGTCGAGATAGGGGTAGAGCAGTCGAAGTACGGTAGGGCTGTAATTGACTACCAGGCTAGCCTTCAGTTTATGGAAAGCAAAATATCAGGCCTAAGAAAAGTGTTGAAAGGTGAATAAGTATGTCGTTTGAAAAAATAATGTCAATCGGAGGAACCGGCCTCAACGCACAACTTATTCGCATGAACGCTACTGCAAGTAATCTAGCTAATGCTGGTGTCGTTTCTGGTTCCGAGGAGACCGCTTTCCGTGCCCAAAGACCGGTCTTTGCAACTTTATTGGCCGGGGATACTGCAAATGAAAACTCAGAGGTCCAGGGCGGTGTAAGAGTAGACAGAATAGTGAATGACACAAAGCCAATAGAAAAGATATATGAGCCTGGGAATGTCCTTGCCGATGAAGACGGTTATGTATTCTCCTCAAACGTAAAGGAAATAGAAGAACTAATTGATATGTTGGACGCCTCTCGTGCTTATCAAAACAATGTCGAAGTAATAAACACCGCAAAAGATTTGCTAAGTAAGACCCTTGACTTAATCAAAATATAAACTTTAGAGGAAATAGAAAAGTGCCTTCCGAGATCTCAAGTTTGCCTGCAAGCATTATGACCACTGCTCAGTACGAAGAGCAGCAGGCGAAGCTCATTAATAAATCAGAGCAGCTGGATAGAAATGCTTTTTTACAGCTTTTTACGACGCAATTAAAGAATCAAAACCCCTTGGACCCCATGGAAAATGAGGCTTTTGTATCTCAACTTGCGCAATTTTCTTCCCTTGAGGCAATGACTGCTATGAGGACATCCATTGAGCAAATGGCTAATGACTCAAGAGCTGAAAAATTTGTCCTAGGATCTGCCCTGATAGGGAAATCAATCGATCGCGTTAGCGGTTTAATTGACATTGAGCAGGGCGAAACCATCGTATCTAAGGGTGACCTGCCTTATCCGTCTCCCAAAGGCGTATTCAGCGTTACCAACCCTTCTACAGGCGAACTTGTATATAGACAAATATTTGAAAATCTACCTGCGGGAGGCATGAAAATTGCCTGGGATGGAAAGAATTTTATGGGTCAACCGTCCCCCTCAGGTATCTATGAGGTAGAACTTGTGGTTGATAAAGAAGGAGAGCCCGTTGTCGTCCCCCTTATAAATCCACAGACAATTAAAGCGGTCAGCTGGGATGAAGAATTAGGTGAAATGATGGTTGAGATTTCTGATGGAAGTCGGCTGAACATTTCTGATATTTCAAGAATAGAAAGTTAATAAGAATAGAAAGTTAAAAAGTTAAATAGGAGCAAAAAATGTCATTTTATACGTCTCTAACTGGACTAAATGCTGCAACCACCGAGCTTTCCGTAACATCAAATAATATAGCTAACGCCGGCACGCAGGGTTTCAAGCGGTCAGATGCATCTTTCGGTGACATCTTTTCCAGCACACCTTTGCAGCGTGCTGACTCGGTTACGGGCTCTGGTGTGGCACTGCGAGGTATCGTCCAAGAGCATAGTCAGGGTAACGTTGAATTTTCTACAAACGCTTTGGATCTTGCGATTGTTGGTGATGGGTACTTCAAGTTGAAGACAACTGACGGCGCAGAAATATACACCAGAAATGGTGGATTCATGCTCAATGAACAAAATCAGATTGTAAACTCTGCAGGTCAATCTGTTCAGGTACTACCTGTTGATTCAATCAACAATGCAAATTTTGAGGTCGCTACAACCGGTATTACAGTACCTCGTTCAACCGTAGGCGAATTTAAGGCTACTACTGAAATAGACCTGGGGCTTAACCTGCCTTCGTCGGCGGATCCAATCACCGTCGACTTCAATCCGGCAAAACCTGAGACTTATCATAAAACAACATCCTTCACTACCTATGGTGCTAACGGTAAGGCGCAGCTGGCCACCATTTACTATGTCAAGACAGCCAACCCAACTGAAGAAAGCCCTTACAGTAAGTGGCAGACCTACGTCACAATTGATGGTGAAAGAGTTGAGGCGGCCCTCACTCAGGCTGCTGGGCCTGGTGAAGACAAATACTTCATCAATAAGTTTGGCGAAATTAAGACTCAAAGTGAGCTGGATGAGTTGGCGAAAACATCTGGTGATGGCGCCAAGTACATAGTGACTGCAGGCACCACATACAGAAAGTATTCACTCGACAACCTTCAGGCGATGACACCATCTCAGCCTGCAGCAGCTGAAATTACGATACCTGCAGCCTCTACCTACCGTGATGGTCTTAACCTGACAAACGGTTCAGCCGGTGTGGATTTTACGTCGGCTGAGTTTACAGGTGCGACACTGGACAAGATGTTCACCATCGAAATCGATGGATCTATTCCACGAGATGTCAGCCTAACAAGGCTTATGCCAAATAGCGTGCTTGGAGACAAGGTTCTTACAGGTAAGGAAATTGCGGCGGAATTAACTAATGAGATTAATCGTGCGTTTGGCGATGGAAAGCCTTTTGATCTTTCAGGTGCCGCGGCAGATGCAACTGATCCAGGAAGACTAGTAATCAAAAGAACAAATGCAGCTGGCGTTACAACAATTCAAAACCTCGATCTAGGAACTATCCTTGATGCAGAGGACGCTAGGGCCAATTCTCCAAGTTTGAGACTCTCCGGAACGGGTGCAACCAATGATGTTGTCGCAGATGGTTGGCAAATCGCTTACGCCCTTACCGAACATTTTAATCAGATTGGTGCAGGTTGGAGTGACATTGATGTCGAATATGATTACGCCAATCAGGGTTTTGTATTCCACCAGTCTGGGGCCGTGCCAGATACCATTAGAATTGCATCCCTAGGTGCCGCAGGTAACAAATTATTTAACGCTGCAGTCGGTGCCAATAATGTAAACATTGATGCTACAGATGGCGGCTCAGTGTTGACTCCTTTAACGCTTGACGGATCTAAGCAACTGCTGAACGGTGTTTTAGGCAACGGCGCCGCACTGGCTCAGGCAAGCAGAAGGTCTGGCATCGTTGTTGAATATGCCGGTGGTGTCTTTACCTTCAAGAGTGGCACTACAGGAGACTCATCAAGCATAAAGATACAGGCAAAAAATGACGGCGGGGATCCACCAGTCTTCACAACCGCCGGTGCCCTGGCCGGAAACTTGTTTGGTTTCAAAACCACTGGTGCCCTTGCAGATGTGGATGTTGAAACCAAGGCCGCACTCTCTTTGGTCGAAAATATTCCAACAGTGCGAGGCCAGGCCTCTACACCCGCAGTCCTTGTGGGCGCAGCAATGGGTGTAGATACGGCACAGGCATTTAATGTTACTTCAGCTAACAGAACGATTACTGCAGTCATTGATGGCGTCACGCAGAGCGTCAAGTTAGATCTTGGTCAGTACAATATCGATACATTTATCGAGCACATGCAGGACAAGTTAAACCTCATGGCCGACTCAAATGGTAAGACGGTCAGCAACGTCACCGTTGGTTTTGATGTAGATAAGCAGGCACTTGTGGTGACTGGGGCGACAAAGACCTCGCGTTCATTCATCCAATTGATAGGCAGCCAGGACTGGGGCCTTGAGGACGTCCCGGTCGCATTCGGTAAGACGTCTACCTATGCAAAGATAGATTCTGACAAGCTGGCGGGCAGTAACCTTTATGTGAGGCAAGACGCCGCTACAGGCAGGTGGTCGGAAAGTGTTGACCCGGCTGATTTTGATGCCAACGACCTTCCATATTGGACGCCAATATTTCTAGATAGGGGTGAGATCAGCTTTGATACCTCTGGTGCACTTGTATCTCCGCTAGAAAAATACGAGTTGGAGAGTGAGCTTGCCACAGGCACAACCGTGACCATCTCCTATAAAGGAAGCACGCAGTACAACGCAGCTTTTGCGGCAATATCACAATCACAGAATGGTCGTCCGGAGGGAGACCTGAACGGTATAGCGATAGCTGAGGATGGCCTTGTCTCTGCCAGCTATTCCAATGGAACACAGAAGTCGTTGGGCAAGATCATCATCGCCAACTTTGCAAATAACTCCGGCTTAAGGCAGATCGGCGACTCATCCTGGACAGCAACCGCGGCATCCGGTGAGGCCCGTCTTGGCGAGCCAGGCGCTGCTGGCTACGGAACCATCCGCGGTGGTTCAAGAGAGCGTTCAAACGTCGACCTGACAAACGAGCTGGTTGACCTGATTGCGGCTCAGCGAAACTTCCAGGCTAACGCTAAAGCTATTGAAACTAACAGTGCAATGACTAGCGCTATTATCAATATCAGGAGCTAAATCTACTAGGGGCAATAAGGTTAGAAAGACAGGTTTATGGATAAATTAATTTTTACATCACTGAGTCAGGCGACTTCTGGGAATGTGCAGAGGGTTCAGTTAACCAATGACTTGGCTAACGTCTCCACCGTGGGCTTCAAAAGAGCCTTGCTGCAGAGGTCTATCCCATCAAAGCTTGATGGCCCGGGTTTTGGAACGCGATTTCAGCCCTTGGTCGCAACACAAAATGATGTGGTAAACCTGACCGAAGGAAATCGGATGCAGACTGATAACCCTATGGACATTGCCTTAAATGGCCAAACCGTCTTGGGGGTGCTTGCCGATGATGGGAATTTAGCTTTTACCCGCAGGGGTGATCTTAGGGTCTCTCAGGATGGATTTATAGAAACGTCAACTGGCCAGCTTGTCTCTGACGAGGGCGGAGCTCCAATAACAGTGCCCCAAGGTGGCACCGTCACATTTACCCCCGACGGAGCCGTGTTCTTTAACAATACTATCGCTGAGGCTGGTGTGGTTGCCCCACAACAAATTGGGTTGCTTCTAATGAGAGACGCCTCTACTACGCAACTCCAAAGGCGAACAGATGGTCTGTTTGAACAAACAGGCGCCAACGGCCAGGGTGGAGATTTTCCAACGGGGCCAGAGGTAGTATCACTAACACCTGGAGCTCTTGAGGGTAGCAATGTTCAGCCAGTAGAGGTGCTTGTCGAGTTAATGGACTACTACAGATCATTTGAGACACAAATTAAAGTGATTAAGAGCGTTGAAGAGTTAGACAAAGACGCAAATAAATTAATGAGAGTAACTTAAGAATAAGTTAATAAAAGAGGATTCGAGATGGACGCTTCAATGTGGGTAGCAAAAACAGGACTTTCTGCTCAGTCAACCAGAATGACTGTGATTGCTAATAACCTATCTAATGTAAATACGGTTGGTTTTAAGAAAGACCGTGCGAATTTCCAAGACCTTCTATACCAGCGTATCGTGCAGGCTGGCTCTCAGGCGGACGTTGTCGCCGAGAATCCGACGGGCCTTATGCTAGGTACTGGAACGCGTGTTGTCGCTACTGAAAAAATACATAGACAAGGCAACATGATCTCAACTGAAAACTCTCTGGACTTAGCTATTGCTGGCGACGGTTTCTTCGCAATACAGCAGGCAGATGGAACTATTGCTTACACTAGGGATGGATCATTTAAATTAGACAACGCAGGTGCACTAGTTACAGCATCGGGTGAAACAACCATCCCACAGATAAACATCCCACAGGATGCTATCAGTATCAATGTTGGTAGAGATGGAACTATAACTGTCGAACTGGCTCAAGGCGGTGGTGCTGTTCAGGTAGGCCAGCTTCAGCTATCAAGATTCGTCAATAACGCAGGTCTTGTCCCCGTGGGTAGAAATCTTTACTCCGAGTCAAATGCAAGTGGTCAGCCAATCGTCGGTATTCCGGGTGTCCAGGGTGCCGGCATGCTGATGCAGGGCGCTCTTGAAGCTTCAAATGTTAACGTTGTCGAAGAGATGGTTAACATGATTGAGACACAAAGAGCGTATGAGATTAATTCTAAGGCGATTGCGGCTGCAGATGGCATGCTGAGATTCTTAAACAATAATCTTTAATGGTTAGTATGAATAAAATGCTTAGATTTTATGTTTTAGTGGGTATTAGTGCGTTGGTAAGTTGCGCCTCAGTGACAAGCCAAAATGCGCCTTCCGCAGCCGGATTCGAGATCATTGACCCGATTCCTGCTGCCGGCCCTGAGCTGCCGACGGGTTCGATATTTGATAATGGTGCCAACTTGTATCCAGCCGGCAGGGCTTACTCAACCGGGATGTTTGATGTTGGGGACATTATTACTGTGGTGCTGGATGAATCTGCACAGGCATCAAGAGTAACAGGCCTGACGACAGAGAGGGTATCCAACGGTGTTCTTACACCGGGAATATTCCCTGCCGGAACCGAGGCAAATGATCTAGCTAATATTGAAAACTTGGGCTCAACTATCGGCTCAGATGGAAATGGAACGGCAGGCCAGTCGGCTTCCTTGAACGGTAGTATTTCGGCTGTAGTTCAGCAAGTTTTGAGCAATGGGAACTTGGTAATATTTGGCGAGAAGGAGATCGAGCTCAATGAGGGCAGTGAATATATTATGGTAAGGGGGATAGTGCGCCCCCAAGATATACAGCCAAATAACACTGTGCTCTCAAGGAGACTTGCCAATGCCCAATTTTCTTACAGTGGAGTCGGTGCCTTGGCAAATTCAACTAAGGTGCCTGTTGGTACCAGGCTTTTATACACGCTCTGGCCTTTCTAGAGAAACCTATGAACACACTAACTAAAAAGATTTTTAATTATTTTCTGGCATTTTGCTTCGTTTTCCAGACATGCCCTATCTATGCGGACCGCATCAAAGATATAGCTGATGTAGCCGGCGTCAGAAGTAACCAGTTAATTGGTTTTGGGCTGGTAGGTGGTTTATCTGGTACGGGTGATGGAAGAGATTTAAGAGTGACAGGTCAGAGTCTAACTTCCTTACTCTCTGGTCTAGGAATTAGCGTGGATGGCCCTGTGTCAGAATTTGACTTTGGTGACAACCTAATAAGACTCGCCCAGCAGTTTGCACAGCAACCTTTACAAACAGATAACCTCGCCGCTGTGCTAGTGACCGCGGAAGTCCCCGCCTTTGCCAAGCCAGGCCAGCGCCTCGATGTGAATGTCTCTACAGTTGGTAGTGCTGAGAGCCTTCGCGGGGGCAATCTTGTTCTCACCGAGTTAAGGGGTATAGATGGCCAGGTTTATGCTCTTGCTCAGGGCCCCCTGACCGTAACAGGTATCTCCGTAGACGCCGCGGGTAACAGTGTAGAAATTGGAGTGCCGACATCAGGAAGAATACCCAATGGCGCAATTCTTGAGAGACTGATTCCCTCATCATTTGAGACAGCTGACAACATTATTTTGAACGTCAGGGACGCTGACTTTAGCACAGCCAACGCGATTGCTAGCGGTATTAATGAACTTTATGGAGCAGGTACGGCAAACGCTATTGATGCCGTCTCTGTAGTTGTTAGAAGTCCTCAAGACATGACCCAGAAAGTTTCATTTCTGAGTGACATTGAGAATTTGGATGTTGAGCCAGGCGACCCTGTGGCTCGAGTGGTTATCAATTCGCGAACTGGTACCGCAGTCATAAATCGCTCTGTAAGGGTGGGTGCTGCCGCCGTTTCCCATGGAACTCTTATGGTCAGGATAGACGCCGTGAACGAGGTGGTACAGCCCAATCCGTTAGGCCAGGGTCAAGCAGTACCTGTGCAAAATGCCAACATTCAGGTTGAAGAAGAAAATAACAACATGTTTGTTTTTGAGCCTGGCATTGAGCTGCAAGAAATAGTTGATGCAATCAACCAGGTTGGCGCTTCACCATCTGCTCTAATTGCCATCCTTGAGGCTCTTAAGAGGGCAGGCAGCCTTAAGGCTGAGCTGGTGGTGATCTAAGTGGCTACCATCAATAATTTCGTTTCAAGTGCGCTGGACTTCTCTGGACTCAGGAGTCTCAGCTCTGCTTCTAGTAATACAGATGAAAGCAGGCAGGAGTTAAATAAGAAAGTGGCAGCCGAATTTGAGTCCATGTTTTTAAAACAGCTCACCGATTCTATGCAGGCTGCGTTAGAGCCTTTCGAGAGTGATCTCGTCAATAACGATTCTACTAAATTGTTTCAGGGATTCTTTTATGATGAGGTGGCTCATATAATTCCAAAGACGCAAAGCCTTGGTATCTATGAGTGGCTAAATAGTTTAGATCAGAGCCGCAAACTAGTATCACTAGCAGAGCCTGAGTAACGGCACCATGAGTGATCTTCTTAATATTGGTGCTAGTGCCGCTGAGCTCTATAGGCAGGCGCTATCTACTGTCAGTAATAATATCGCCAATCTTAACTCGGATGGATATTCCAGGCAGGAAATAACCGCACAGGAAAATAACCCTGTATTACAGGGTGTCAGTTATTTGGGTACTGGCGCAAATTCAAAGGGTGTATCTAGGGCCTTTGATGAATTTGCAACCTCTAATATAAGGGTAGCGAATAGCAAGGTAAATGAGCAGCAGCCTCTGATTCAATATACAGATAGGCTCATCGACTTACTTGGTACAGAGAAGGGAAGTCTCAGTGCGGGTTTTAATCGTTTCTTTACAGCTGTTGCGCAACTAAGCAGCAATCCTACTGAGGAAGCATTTCGTCAAGAATTTCTTGGCGCTGTAGAATTCCTAGCAGACCGCAGTAAATCTATAGGTGCCGAGCTAGAGCAAATTAATCTTGAAATAGAAAGTACTGTTAGCAGTGAGTTTGATGAATTAAACAAGTTATCTGAGAGTTTAGCCCTAGTAAATAAGGAGCTCGCTAAAACTTCGCTTTCTAAAAGGCCGCCCCCGGCCCTGCTCGATCAGAGAGACTACCTCCTACTTGAAATGTCAAAATATGCCTCGCTTGATGTTGCAATTGATAGCGCAGATAGGGCATCTGTCAAATTAGCCGGCAGTAGCAATAACCTCACTTTTGTGAATTCGCTACGCTCCTTCAACCTCAACTCACGAGTATCTGTGGTGGCCGGTGGTCCCATAGCAGTCATATTTGACGCGTATGGTGAAAACCTAAACGTAGGTGAGCTGCGGGGCGGTTCCATAGGCGGCCTATTAAAGTTTAGAAATGATATCTTCGAAAAGTTAAGGGATGATCTTGATGTGCTGGTCAATAGGATGGCTACTGCCGTAAATGATATCCACAAGGATGGACTTAACAATAATGGCGATGTCGGGAATCTAGTTTTTGATCTTGCCCCAAAGTATGTCGCCTCTAACGTTGGAGATGGGACCGCGTCAAGCGCTCTTAAAGTTAGTGCTCCTGTAGGAACTCAAGACGTCAATATAAAGGCGAAATGGGATCAGCAAAACGATAGATGGCTCTTAATCGATCTAGTCGATGAGACTAGGACGTTTGTTTCTCCAAATTCAAAAAATGATAAGGGATTTACTTTCAAGGGTTTAACAGTCCAAGTAACAAAAGACCTAGTAAATGCCGAAGAATTTTATATAAGGCCCTCGCTAAGAGGAATTGACAATATCAGCGTGCTGCTTGAAAAGACTGATCAGATCGCTACCGCAGATAGACTCCAGATTGAAAGTACAATCACAAACTCTAAGGAAGTAGATCCAAGCATACTGTACTCTCAACGCATAAAGCCATTGAAAGAATTTGTGCAGTTCGATACGTCCTCAAACCTGGCTGTGGCGCAGACCATTACAACAAAAACCAACAGCGTTGAGCCTTCTCTATTTATTCCGAGAGACGCGACTGGATTCAAAGTTAGCATACAACCTCCAATCGCAGAGGATTATCAGCTACAACTTTTTACATCTGAATATAACCACGTACTTGGTAGTAACGTATTGGATCCAGGATTTGTCACAGGCCTTAACTCGGCAAAATCTATTGAGGCTGGAACAGCGTACGTCAATAACTACCTAAACAAGCAGGGTGCGGATGGGTATAAAGATTCCAGTATAAAGATAGGTAATTTCTCTAGTCAAATTATGGTCTCGTCGGGTCTTCCGATACAGACAAATAACACGGGTGGAGTCCAAACATTAATTGCCGCGACCGCCCTTAAATTGAATGGCCATAACATGGGAGCGTTGAATATTAACAACGCTACAACATTATCCGCCGGGGATATTGCGGCATGGATAAATGCAGAGTCACTAAATACTAATGTTACTGCTAAAGCTCAGAATGTTCGATCCTATGCCTATGAAGATCTTGATCTAACGAGACAGCTCTCCATTAATGGAACCGAGATAGTAAATGGAGGCACCGGCATACCGGCGAGTCTTGATGCCCTGGCTACACTTATAAATGCACAAACAGGTATCACCAACGTACAAGCAGTAGTTGATAGGAGAGAGAATAAAATTATAGTTTCAAACGTTGAATCTAACGTTGGAGATAATATAGTTCTTGGCAGTCCGGTCGGAGGGGATACGCTTAACTTCTTGGGTGAGATAAATGGTACTTTCGTTGGTAACGTTGAATATACAGGCGCTAATATAAACTTTGAATTTCAGAATTATGGTGCCGGTCAGGGGTCAGCCAGAGACCTAAGTCGGCTAGGGCTGGCAACTTCAATTGTTTCAGACAGTGCGATGGACGATGACTTCTTAGTCTACGTAACGGGCTCAGTTAATGATTTAGATATAAGATATGACGTTGGTTCTCTGTCCAAGAAGCCCGAAGTCAGCATAGAAAAACCCTTCAAATTGAACTTCCTCTCACCAACACAGGTTCAGATCACAGATACGACTACAAACACTGTCCTGGCTAAGAAAGACTATGCCTGGCCAGATGGCGTACTCGTAAATGATGTAAGGGTTGTTTTTGCTGAAGCACCTACAACCGGGGATGAATTCACAGTCACATCAAATGCAGGCGCGATGGGTGATAACGGAACCATTAATCGTCTCGCAGAAGTAAAGGATATTGGGGTAGACGGTAGTCAGGTGCCCACCCAGAAGTATCTTTCTCTGATAGCTGAAATCAGCAACAAGCACGAACTTGCAACCATTTCATCGGATGCTTTGGAGGCGGTCAAAGATGATGCGGTTGCCCTTTTAGATGCCACCGCCGGCGTGACCTTAGACAGCGAGGCAGCAGATTTGATCAAGTATCAACAGTCGTTTCAGGCTGCGGCGCAGGTGATCAAGGTGGCAAGAGACATGTTTGAGACGCTTATTCTTGCCTCTCGCTAAGGGTGTATATTATGAAAATTTCAACGTCTCAGTACTACAAAACTCTTAACGATTTAATGACTAATCAGCAGGCAAAAATCGCCGAGCTTCAATCGCAGCTGTCTACTGGAAAAAAAAATGTTACGCCAAGCACAGATGTAAAAGCTACAACTAGCTCCTTAAAAATATCAACAGTGATCTCTGCTCAAGAAGACTACATCAATACGCTTCGTAATATAAATGCAGGCTATGCTGAAGAAGAGATTGCAATGAGCTCCATGACAAACATGATCAGGAGAATGCAGGACATAGCTATTGCCGGCGCTAACCAAACCTACAGTCAGAGTGAACTTGATCTATTTGCTAACGAGGTCCAAGGGTATATTGATGATATAAGGGGTCTTGCGAACACCAAAGACTCAAATGGCCATTATATTTTTTCTGGAACAAAAACAACGACAAAACCTTTCGTTAAGCAGGCGGATGGCTCTACTGTATATAAAGGAAATCAATCAGAAATAAAGCTAACGCTAGAAGGCGGCTACAAGCTCCCTATCAGTATATCTGGTAACAAGCTTGCGGGTTCCCTTGAGAGAAAAGACGCGCTTGGAGCAGTTGTTACGCGTGTAGATATGTTCAAGGTGATGGAAGATTTCTTGGCAGGCCTCAAATCCAATACACTTACTGAAATTCAGAGGGGTAGCGAGGAGCTAGCCTTGGTGGCCAATAATATTAGCGAGAATATGGTTGAAAATGGAATAAGGCAGAAGCTTGTTTCGGAGAGAGAAGTCATCGCGGAGGATAAGATTCTTGTCTACAAGAGCTTACTATCCGATGCTCAAGATGTTGACTACGCTACCGCCATCACGCAGCTGTCCACAGACATGCTTGCCTTAGAGGCAGCGCAGAGTACCTTCTCAAAAGTTTCACAACTCACGTTGTTTAACTTTATCAAGTAGGTAATGACTGATGGCAGAAGTTTCGTCTACCAACAACATCGGAACCAAGATTACTCAAGCGCTCAAGGCTGGTTCTGGCGTTGATATCATTGACCTGGCTACAACGTTGGCAGAAGCGGAAACTCAGCCAAAAATAGACAGTGTCACAAATAAAAAATCCTCGGCAGAGCTCAATATTTCCGGATTTGGCACACTCAAATCAGCTTTGTCTAATCTAAAAACATCGCTTGATGCACTCAAAAACAAAGATCAGATACTTTCAAAATCTGTTTCGAGTCAGTCTAGCGAAAGGGTGACGGCATCAATAAATAGTGAATTAAACGCTACCGCCGGAACATCAAAGCTGGTTGTTGCTTCCTTAGCGAAGAATCAGGTTGTGATGATAGACAATGATGCGAGCGATCTGACGAATGAAAAATACACATCCCTAACACAAAATCTCAGTGGAGCTGATTTCACAATAACTATCACCTCTCCCTCTGGGGGAGGCGCTAATGTTATTAATGTCACCACACACACGCCACAAGGAATAATTGACGCCATAAATGCAGCCGATATTAATGGAATAAAAGCTAGGGTTCTTAATCTAGATTCCAGTGGCAGCACGTTTAATATTGTCGTGGAAGGTAAAACTGGCGCAAATAATAGTTTTGATATCGCAAGTAGTCTCGCTAACTTTGGCGAGGTTACATCTCAAAATGCTGCAGATCTGGACATGACCGTAAATGGTATGCAGGTCTATAGAAGCGATAACTCCGTAACAGATGTAGTCCCTGGTGTTAAGCTTGATATAAAAAATACAGGAACAACCAACGTGGTGGTCTCCTCAAATACGACAGGTCTTAGGGAGTCTGTTGATGATTTCATATTCAACTATAATTCTTTGATAGACGTCACTTCTTACCTGATAGGAGAAAAAAGCGAGGAGGATGAGTTGGCTGGATCCCTCGCGAATGAGAAGAACACTGTCAACACTATTTTGAGTAGTATGCGTGGCCTCTTAGATCTTACATCGACCACATCGTCTAATGGTTTTGATACCTTTAGGGACCTCGGTATTAGCGCTGAACTCGGCGGCAAGCTGTCTTTGAAAGAGACCACTTATGCTAGCGCAATCGAAAATAATCTTGATGACGTCAGAAAAATGCTAACTGCAAATACTAATGATCAATTAGCGAACGATGCTAACCCCAAGGGCCTGGCGCTTGATGCTCAAAACATTATCGAGGGATACCTGGCTGATACAGGAAGTATAAGAGTCAAAACAGATTCGGCAAAAGAAAGTCTGACCAAATACGAGCAAGATTTACTAGACCTTCAGGAAAGATTGGAAAAAATAAAAAGCAGGTATCTAGCCCAGTTCGCGGCTATGGAAACTATAGTACAGAGAAGTAAAAATACTGGCGAGTATCTGACGGGTCAGATTAAGTCAATGCAGAGTATGTATGAAAACTAAGTGAACCCATGGTGAATCTCTTCACAGGTAATAATTATGGCTAACTCTAAAGACTGCTTAGTTTGTAAATATATAAGATGGTACTTATTAATCGGGCTTCCAATACTGATATTTATATGGACAAGGCCCAGTGTGGCCATGCTTGAGGGTGTAAATCTGGTTAATATCGTCTCCTTCTTGATAGGTATAGGTTTGGTCAGCACTGTCGTTTGGAAATATTACAATGAGTTCAAAAAATAACGTTAACTGTAGAGATTGTGCTCATTTTTATGTCACCTGGAGGATGAATTATCCATATGGGTGCAGATCTATGGGTTTTAACAGTCGAAACCTACCATGCATTGATGTCCTGGCTCAGGAAGGAAAAGTTTGTATGGCCTACGAGTCCAAATCGGCCAAAGTAAATAGTGAAATACTGCCTGGTTATACTAAAGTTGAAGAGAGAAACGACGAAATATTAAATATAACTGTTTGATTATTCTTGTTTATCTATAACTATCAAGAAAGGGTGCTCAATATCTTTGGGCTCAAGGCATGAGATGCTGCCTTTGTAGCTATAGTAAGTGCAGGCAAGGTTGCTGCGCATGGCGCTCGATGAAGAGGTCCAGAAATTTTCTGTGATCATTGAAGGAAATATATTGGTATTTACTGCAGGATTTATGCACCGATCTTCAGTAATTTGGTCAAAATCCTGCCGAGTGGGCAGGCGGACCGATCGTCCTGATTTATCAGATAAATCTTGGGCGTAGCCATTCGCTTCCTGAAAGTTTAGGTAGATGGCCTCTCCTGTGCATGCGTCTGGAGACGAAAAGGCTTGACCTGCGGGGCATCTGGACCAATATATGTTGGATGAGAGTGTGGTGATGAGGCCGCCCTCGGGATCTAAAAATGATGAGAAGTCATTGTTATTGCTAGAAAAATAGTCAATACAATTAGGATCGTTAGAGAAATCACAGGATGCCAAGCCTAGTGATAGTATAAGAGTTAAGGTTAGTGATTTACTTGATATATGAGGATTTGGCATCACGTTAAGTCGTACTAAGAGTCTGGAGATCCCCGGCTAGGTGCGCATATTTTATTCTGGGAGTAAGAGATGGATATTGCAACTATTGTAGGTTTATTCGGCGCCTTCGGGCTGATCATATTTGCCATGCTCGACGGCGGTGATCTGGGTGCCTACACGAATATCCCCGGCCTGATGATTGTTGTAGGCGGCTCGGTAATGGTCGTGCTGCTCAGGTCTTCCCTGGAGGAGTTTCTTAATGCCATAAAGGTCGCAGGTAAGGCCTTCGGCAAACCTTTGGAGAAGCCAGATCAATTGATAACCCAACTGGTCGAGTTTGCGGCTATAGCTAGAAAAGACGGCATGATCGCCCTAGAAAATCAGGAAATCGAAAATAAGTTTATGGAAAAAGCGGTCGCTATGCTGGTTGATGGAACAGAGGAAGATATGATCAAAAAGTCGCTTACCCGCGACATTGAGATTATGAAGCTTAGGCACAAGCAGGGTGCAGCTATTTTCTCCTCTTGGGGTGAGGTCGCGCCCGCAATGGGCATGATTGGTACGCTCGTCGGTCTTATACAGATGCTTGGTAACATGTCTGACCCCAAATCAATTGGCCCAGCAATGGCGGTAGCCTTGCTGACCACAATGTATGGCGCGATTGTTGCCAACTGTTTCTGTATACCGATTTCTCAAAAGCTCGCCAATCAATCTGAGGTTGAGAGTGCAAACTGTGAGCTAATCCTTGAGGGCGTGCTTTTCATCCAGAAGGGCGGAAATCCGCGAATCCTTACAGACTTGCTGATATCTTTTGTTGCACCTAAGCAACGTGATCAACTCGTCAACGCATAAGTTTAAAAGCATGAGTCAGTGTCATGGCTGATGAAGAGGACATAAAACAAGACGAGGCTGATGAATCTGAAACAGATTCGCTAGTTGAGAGTCCAAACGACGCTACCGAGGACGAGAATGCGGTAGATAGTAGCGATCTTGAGGATGCGGTAGAGCAGGCGAGGGAGGCTTCTGCAGTTGGCGGTGGTGGACAATCGCCTAGCAAGGATGATTGCCCAGAATGTAAGACCGGTTCTCCAGCTTGGATGGCAACGTTTGCCGACATGGCAACGCTGTTGATGGCTTTCTTTGTACTAATTCTGTCTTTCTCGGATACCGAGCTCCCTAAATTTGAATACATCAACGGATCTATACAGTTCGCCTTTGGTGTTAACAAGGTTATCCCAAAGGTGTCGATTCCTTCAGCTAGAAGTATATTAGTTGAAAACTTCACGCCAAATGAGGCCGCGCCGACGGTTATCAATAATCCAAGGCAGCGTCCGCTGGATCCTACAGCTGAAAACTTACTGCGTCGTACCGACAGATCAAATGAGAAGTTCGTAGAGGAACTGGAGAGGGCGAAGATAGCTATGTCAGAGCAAATAGCGACTGGACTGGTCTCTGTTACAACTGATGGTCAGCAAATTATCGTCAACGTAAAAAATGATGTAAGCGGTGACATCTCTGGGGTTGAGCAGGATATCACGGGCACAGTGAGCCAGCTTCTAATTGAGACAAGCAACATAGTTTCGGAGCTACAAGAGGTAACCAATCAAGAGATTAGTATTTTCTTAACCGATACTGAGCCAGAGCAGGTAGAGGATGAGCAAGATATTGCCCAATATTTCGGGCAGTCATCAGAAGATGCGGCAAACAGACGTTACGAGTATATCCGCGCAGATCTAGGGTCTGAGATAAATAATGGACTTCTTGAGGTAGAGAGAGATGGAAATGACGTCATCATCAGGATCGCCAACCAAGGTTCTTTCACCTCGGGTAGCGCTCAGCTAGCAGGCTCTTTCTTATCTACTCTGGATCGGATTGGTAACGCACTCTCAAATGATGATGGTGCAATACGTATAGAAGGGCATACGGATAACGTGCCCATAATGTTCAGTGATACCTTTAACTCAAATTGGGACCTATCAGCGGCAAGATCGTCATCGGTTGCCTCTTACTTAACTACTGCAAGTGGTATTGATACCACCAGGGTGGAGGTTGTCGGCTTTGGTGATTCCTCTCCTCTGACCACCAATGCGACTGCCGAGGGTAGGGCAAGAAACAGGCGCATAGAAATCAAGATCTCAGATAGCTGAGTCTTGCGGTAATTTATATATCGGTACATTGTTTTGGCTGAAGAAAACGAAAACGAAAACGAATCTGAGTTGGAAGAAAATATTCCAGAGGTTTCAGACGAGTTAGAAGATGCAGCGGCAGAGTCTGACCCCGAAAATGAGGGTGAGGACGCTGGTGATGAGTCTGCACAGCTAGAAGTCGAGGAGGAAGAGCCCGGTGAGCCGGTTGATTGCCCTCCATGTAAGTCTGGCTCTCCCGCGTGGATGGCAACATTTGCCGATATGGCAACGTTGCTCATGGCTTTTTTTGTTCTTATCCTTTCTTTTGCGCATGTAAATGTACCCAAGTACAAAGAAGTCAGTGGGTCTATGAGGTCTCGGTTCGGCGTGCAGACCACTGTCCCAATTGTTGAGGCTCCAACAGCCCACAACATGGTGATGACGCAGTACAGGCAGGCGGTCACCGAGGTTACCGCCGCCAACGTGATTGAAGAGCAGTTGGTAAGAGAAGAGCAGGACATGGAGGCGGAACTTGATGTCGATATAGGTCCGGGCGAATCGGACACAAACCTGACAGAGGAGGAGATCGTCCAAGAGTTTAGAGATGAGATCGCCGAAGGTAAGGCGACAGTTACAGTGGAAGACGGATCAGTAGTTGTGAATGCGTTAAATACTGTGCAAGAGGACCTTGAGCCTGGACAGCTAAGTCAGGACACCATCCAACTGCTTTCCAAGGTGGCCGAGGTGCAGAGGGAGCAAAACCTTCTTATTCAGGTCTCGGGTGAGCAATTTATTTCTCCTGCAGACACACAGGTCAATAATCCAGTACCCGGCCCTGCCTCTGTAAGAAACCAGGATCAATTTGAGCAAATCAAGGCCAACCTGTCTGATGAGATCAGCAACGGCCTAGCCGAAGTTTTTCGCGGTGAGAATGGAGAGATCATTATCAGGCTTACCGAGAGGGGAAGTTTTTTAAGTGGCTCGGCAAGCCTGCAGTCTGGATTTGAGGAGCTGCTTAACAACGTTGGATTCTCTATCAGGGGGGCTACTGGGATGATACAAATTCAGGGCCACACCGATAACGTTGGGATGGCTTTTGGAAACAGATATCGTGACAACTGGGATCTTTCCTCAGCCAGAGCCGCAACTGTTGCTGACTACATACTTGGGAGAGGTTTCATTGACTCTGGAAATGTTATGGTCAAGGGCCTCGCTGACACTCAGCCGATAGCAAGTAACGATACCGCCACAGGCCGTTCACAGAATAGGAGGATAGAGATAGCCCTGATGCCTAACTAAGCCGCATCAGTCCATACAGGTCTCTATTCCCTGAGAAATACAGAGCTCGGCCGTCTGGTTAGCTTTATCAATGTCTTCTTGATCTAAAGGTAAACTTGCAATAGAAGTGACGTTGACCGCCTCGTCCTCTCCATTTAGCTCAGCAATTTTCCCCCACAGGTATCCATTGTAGGAATCTGAGTCGTCACCCTCGCCGGCTTGAAGCATAAAGGCGTACATTAACTGTGCCGGCGAATAATTTTTCTTAGCAGATTTCAGTAAATATTCTCTTGCCAAAGCATAATCTAGCGAAACGCCGTCGCCCCTCTCGTAGGCAAGCCCGACCATGTACTCTGATTCCATGAGCCCCTCATCAGCCGCCTTCTTAAACCAGCTGAATGACTCAACAAGATTCTGGGCGACCCCGTACCCGTGATAGTAAAGCAGGCCCATATTATGCTGAGCCTCTGGTAAACCATTATCGGCCGCCTGGCGATACCAGTTCATTGCAAGGATATAGTTTTGAGGGACGCCCAAGCCCTCCTCATACATATGTCCAATATTATTCTGTGCCTCGGGCACCCCGTCCTCGGCGAGAGGCATCCACGATCTTATAGCCGTGGCATAGTGGCCTCGCTCCATAGCAGCAAGCCCTGCCTCAAGCCTGTCGGTCTGTGAGTATGCTAAAGAAGAGACAACAAAAAACAACAAATAAAATATATGCTTCAGTGTATGCATTTTAATTTTTAGGATTTCTCAATTTCTCTGACGTGGCCCTGAATTTCCAAAACCTTTTTGAACAAGCTACTTTCGGTTATAACAAGCCTAAGGTGCCTTTTATCCTCTGAGACGATAGGTATACTTTCTCCCACAAAATTTGAGAGATTTTCTATACCTTTCTGGATGGTCTCATTTTCTGTTAAGAAAGTATAACTTGTCTCCACATGCGACCCGATATTGTCTTCTTTGGCGCGTTGCGCATCGAATATGTCTACCTTACCTAAAAATAAGCCTGCGTCATCGACAACATAGGCCTCTGTGTGGCCATCACCCAGCATTTTTTTATAGGTGTCTTGGCCGGATGTGGTGTTAAGTATTTGAGTATAATTTGCAGCCTCGCAAGACATTATAGACTCATGTTTCAGGGCTATCACTTCCCTACCAGCCTTAATGTCTATTCCCCTATCCATGAGTTGCCTATCAAAGTAAGAGAGCCCAAATACTCTATAGCTAATCAGGTTGGCGACTATGACGGCAACCATTGCAGAGATAGCATGCTCATAAGAGCCGGTTAGCTCTAGGACAAGAATGATACTGGTAATGGGTGCACCAATGACGCAGGAACTTACGGCTGCCATTCCAGCGATCATGATAGTCTGCCCATAGCCCTGAAAACCGAACGCGGTAGCAATTGACGCTGCAACGGCCCCTGAGGCTATGCCTATAAAGAGGGCAGGAGAGAATACCCCACCAAATAACCCGCATCCTAGGCAAAGGGCGGTCATACAAATCTTTAGCACGAGCAGCATCAGCAATCTTTCAGAAGCTACATCACCTGCAATCATTGACCCCATTGCATCTGTGCCGATGCCCAAAATCTCAGGATAAATCACCCCTACTGAGCCACATATAATGGCTGCGCTAAAAAGAAAATAATTGTGATTTCCTTTATCTTTGCTGGCGTATTGAGCCGTCAGACGAATCAGACGCATGAATACCAGCGCCACCCCGGAGAAGATAGGCCCGAGGAGTAAAAATAAGACCAATAAATTACTCAGTGGTATAGGTGCGCTCGAAACTTGAAATAACTCGCCTACCGGACCAAAAGCCAAAGTTCCAAATGCGCTTGCGGTAAATGAAGATATAAAGATAGGCGCAACAGCCCTTATGGAAAAATGCCTAAGTATTGCCTCGTGAGAAAATAGCACCCCAGCGATAGGAGCGCCGAAGCCTGCCGATATCGCTGCAGCCACGCCACAGCCTATTAAGGTATCGCTTCCAATCTTAAACCTTTCTCTGAAAGTGAGTGCTATGGTCGATCCCAAGTGAACCAATGGGCCGTACTGGCCGACTGAGCCGCCGCCACTGGCAACTATAAGAGCGGCAAGGGTGGAGCCTATTCCCTGCTTAGTCTGACTGGATTCTGTCTCGCTGTGGGCAACGTAGATGGTATCCGCGGGCCCTTTCCATGCATCAATATCAAAATATTTTTTTATAATTAGAATGAAGATAGCTGCAAGTGTCAGGGTCAGGATGCTCACCAGAGAATATGACTCTGTGCCAAGCGTAATTATTAGACTGTTTGAGGAGCTTCTGAGCTCGGCTGCTGTTTTGACGAGGTACACAAAGCCATTGGCAAGGCATGACATGAGCACACCAATCAAAACTCCACCAAGCAGGAGGGTGAATATCTCTTTACCAATATTTTTTAACATAAAAAAATGCCCCCTACTTGCGTAGGGGGCAGGTACTATTTTCGAGATTTATATTATTACTAATATCTACCATCGAACAAGATTCCCTTGAGTGCCTCTATGTTTTTAGAGACCCTAAGGATAGCCTCTGAAGGCACCTCTCTGATCACCTCGCCTGTATCGTTATTGATGACTTTAACAACAACTCGGTTGGTTGGTTCATCAACACTAAAGTTAAGGTTAGTAGATCTGGCTTTCATCTCAAAGTTAAGCAACTCTGAGATCTCATCTAACTTTTCCTTTACAGACGTTAAGTACTTTGAGGAGTGTATCTTTTTTTCTTGAGCCTGAGTGTATACATCTTGTGTTTTCTGGTAATCAGTATTCTTGATATCCAGTTTAGGCTTAAGTTTATCTACACCTCTTCCAATCAAAAGGCTATTAGGATTTGACATGCCAACAGCGCCGGCATCTGATCTATCCATAATAATCACCTCTCTTCTACAGTAAAGCTAACATTGCATCAATATAAATAATAGCAGTTGACAGGCATTATTTTTTAAATAATGAAGTCGTTGCCTACCATAGATTTACTTCAGCAATGCCAACACGGTTCCTTTTTGAGCATTAGCCTGCGCGAGCATCGCTGTTGCAGCCTGCGACACTATCTGGGCAGAGGCCAGGCCAGCCGATTCGGCGGCGTAGTCAGCATCACCAATAGCAGAGGCATTGCTTTCATAGCGATCAGCAAGATCAACCAAAGAATCTGCCGAAGCTTTTAGGCCGGCAATTTGAGCACCAAGCTCTGCCCTTGATTTGCCGATACCGATTAATGCATCATCTATCTGATCCATAGCATTAGTTGCATCGCCAACTGTCCCAGGCCCCGCTGTCGAACCAAAGTCAATGTGACCAGGTGCCGCTAGAGTACCAAAAGTGAATGCCATATCCGAACCTCCTCCATCAGCTGAGGCGACAGTGGCTCCTGTGGCTATATCCGCTCCGGTACCACCAACATCATCCGCATCTGATCGCCAATCATCTACAGCTAAGGTGAATGTAGAAGATGCGCCGGTACCAATAGTAAGGTCTCCTCCGTTCATCACTTGTATACCATTCCATTTAGTATCGGTCGTAATTCTATTCCACTGAGCCCCAAGAAGGTCGAACTCAGTTTGTAAGGCTAAACGTTGGCTAGCATCAGTAGTTGAGGTTTGTGCAAGCGTTACGATTTCTTTCATTCGAATCAGAATGTTTTCAATTGCTGCACCGGCATCATCAACGGTTCTGAGATAAGAAATACCGTTATTGATGTTGTCTATTGCAACACGCGTGGTCTTTGCTTGGACTTCTAGGCCCTTATAAACACCGATAGTTGCTGCACCATCTTCTGCCTGGTTTAACTTGACGCCAGTAGATAAACGGCTCATTGCGGTATTCATTACCTTGTCATTTCTTGTCATCGTTGTTGCTGCCCTCTGGGCGGCAACGTTATAGTTTAGTATTGTCATAATTGACTCCTAGTTTAGGTTTAAATTATTCCTCACACAGGCCCCGAACCGGAAAGGAAGTGTTGATCACTTAAAACTTCTCTCTAATTAATTTTTTCCTCCTTTTTAATTACTTGAGCAGTGCAAGAACGACCTGCGGCGCCTGATTCGCCTGAGCGAGGATTGCCGTCGCGGCCTGTGAAACAATCTGCGTTTTGGCAAGATTGGTTGATTCAACAGAATAATCAGTATCAACGATCTTGCTCTGAGAATTTTCTAGTGTCGTGGATATGTCGGTTGCGCCATCAATATAAAACCGTAACCGATTGATATACGCTCCGTACTTGGCGAGTTCTTGGGAGACCCCCTCTAATGCCTTATCTATGTCTGCAAGCGCGGTGCCCGCATCGGCAACGCTCTGAATATGACTGTTAGATACGCCACCCACTCGCGTAAAGTTAAATGCCTCGCCTCCATTGTTGGCAGTAGATGTAGAAGTGGCTCCAGTAACAGCCGAGCCATCTGCTGCATGGAAATGATCTGGGCTCCAATTTTTGATGCGAATTTCTACGTCGCCCGAACCGCCCAGATTAATATTGAAGGCAGGCTGCTCTGTGCTCATAAGGGCCATCTTGTTAAATTTTGTATTAGATGCGATACGAGTCCACTCATTACCGAGAAGGTTGTATTCCAGATCTAGCGTCAGATGATCATCAGCTGTATAAGTGCTTGTTGAGGCCATCACTGCCAGCTCCCTCATGCGATGTAGCAGTGTTCTTATTGACTCCCCCGCAGTAGAGAGCGTCTGCAGCATGGATATGCCGTCTACTGCGTTCTGAATACCTACACGTTCGGCGCGCCATGATTTCTCCAGTTCACTAGAAATGACAACGGAGCCGGGATCATCGGCGGCGCTATTAAGGCGCTTGCCAGTTGAGAGTCTTAGCATTGAATCCTCCATGCTCTTGGCATTAATTCTTAATGCGTTGTATGTGTGAGCTGCTGCTGTATTTGTGTTGACACCTAGCATCTTGACAATCCTTATTGGTTAATAATTGAACAATCGTTCAAATATAAATTATAAATATCCCGTGTCTCTTTTCTTAAAATTTGAAATTATTGGTTAGGCGATTTCATCGGCCAAATCCTCTGAGAAAGTACATAGTCCTTCTCCAGTCTGACCTCTGGATGGGATGCCCTGTAAGGGCAAAAAAAATATAAAAATATAATATGAAAAAATGGTTAGAAACAATTAACCGAGGGAGGGCGATACCACAGCAAATAAAGCTGCAGCTTCTGAGAAGAATAGCATTAGAGATTGTGATACTAGCAGACAATGCCAAGTCGTTTGGCATTGACCTAGTAGAGACACCAAAAAACCCATCTATAAAATTCATCAGAGTATTCCCTCAGGAATTATCTAGAGTTAACAGTTTCTGACCTCTGACCTCTGAATTCTTTATAAATTTTTTACATATATATCGTTAATCTACGTTATGGCCATGAATTATATTGACCATAAAAATAAGGGGATTTTGGAACTTTTAGAAAAGAAAAAGAGCCAAGTCCACTTAAACTCTAACCGAGTATGGATTGGCTCTAAAAAGACCAAAATGGTCTTTTTTAGATAAATATCTCTCGATATCTATCCTTGTAGAGATTGCATAATCCATCAGAGCATTCCTCAATTGGAATAAGTTTAGAGTTACAGCTTCTGACCTCTGACCTCTGACCTCTGACTTGCAATGCTAACTGCATAGTTACTACAGACTATTCAGTCAAACTATAAATCGGCAGTTATAGAAACAACTTTAATAAAATTTATTAAAATATTTCTTACATATTAAATCGTCACATAGGTAGCTTCCTTTAATAAAAAAGGTGTTTTTTTTGGTAAAGAATAATTTTTCTGGTAAGGTGAGATAAAATATTAAAAAATATTTTATAAGCTATTGAATATATTGAAAAATAAATCCGGATCTCGTTGAATTGTCTGTAAGAAAAGAAACAGAAATTAGCAACCTAATAGTAGGTGATAGCGAGGCTATCAGCGATATCAGGTCTATTGTAGCCACTTACTCCAAATCTGATGCTTCAGTACTCATTCGAGGACAGACAGGTACAGGTAAGGAGCTGGTTAGCCAGGCCCTGCACCAAAACTCCGATAGAAGTGATAAGCCTTTCCAAGCTATCAACTGTGCAGCAATCCCTGATCAATTTTTGGAAAGTGAGCTGTTTGGTCATAAAAGAGGTGCATTCACTGGCTCCATAGCAGATAGAAAAGGGCGATTTGAATTGGCAGATCAGGGAACCTTATTCCTTGATGAGATAGGTGATATGCCTCTAGACCTGCAGGTCAAACTTTTAAGGGTACTAGAGGACGGTATAGTCCAACCCCTTGGGGGTGGAGAGAAAAAAGTCGACGTAAGAATAGTCGCTGCCACACATAGAAATCTGGAGGAAATGATCGCAGAAGGAACCTTTAGGGAAGATTTATTTTATCGATTAAACGTTCTTCCTATAAATATCCCACCCCTAAGCGATAGATCAAGTGATATACCCCTACTAATAAGACATCTAGCCAAAAAATTTAGTAAAAAAGAAAAACCAATATCTTTTTCCCAAGATTCACTTGCTATCCTTCAGCAGTATGGGTGGCCTGGTAATATTAGAGAGCTCTCGAACTTTATACAGAGATTCACTATTCTTCTTCCAGAGAGCGAGATTGACCTTTTCTCTATAAACACGCAGTTCCTAGACCCTAAAATAAGTCTTCTGATGGCCGAAACGCACGATACCGTCAAATCTACATCTGTTGAAATTAGGGATGATGGAAAAAATATTGGTGACAATTACACTGAAATCATTGAGCAGAGTTTACTCGAGCCACAGGAAAGAGAGGTTGCAGGCGCATTGGTGGATACAGATGATTTCGAAGATATCATTCGATTATCAGAGAAAATTGTATCAATACCTGAGGAAGGTATTGAGTCAAAACAAATACTAAGCAAGTTAGAGGAAGACTTCATAAGAAAAGCGCTGATACAGACAAATGGAAATGTATCGAAGGCCTCAAAACTTCTTTGTTTAGGACGAACAACGCTCATCCAAAAAATAGAGAAATACGAGATCGCCACTTAATTATTTCATCAGGTTATGAGTAATTTAGATAGCTTTCCAGTCAGAGATAGACTTCAAGAGATACTTGAAAAGGGTAGAGCGGACGATGCGGTGAGCAGGGTCTGCGACTATTTTTTATCAATATTGATTGTGCTGAATCTAATCTCTATCTGTCTGGAGTCGATAGCATCTATTCAGGCAACATACGGCGATTTTTTTTACGCTTTCGAACTTTTCTCCTTGGTTGTGTTCACCATCGAATATGTGCTTCGAATATGGGTGGCGGCTTCGAATTACGCTATATCCAGGTCGGTCATAGTTCGGCGAATGAAGTATATCTTCAGTGTGACCGGCATGATCGATCTCATAGCGATTCTTCCTGGAATTCTTCAGTTTGTAGGCGTAGGACTTGATCTTCGATGGTTGAGGATCATGCGATTGATAAGGTTGTTGAAAATTAGTCATTACTCCTCCGCCTTCGATGACCTATTTGAGGTATTGATTGAGGAGAGAAAGCCGCTTGCCGCCACCTTGTATCTTTTGCTCGTGGCAATATTCTTCTCATCGGCGTGCTTGTACCTCATAGAGGGTGACGTGCAGCCGGCATTCGTCTCGATTCCCGAATCTATGTGGTGGTCGGTAGTAACGCTCACAACGGTCGGCTACGGTGACGTCTCTCCAATCACGCCACTGGGTAAGTTTCTTGGCGCCCTTACGTCAATAATAGGTGTGCTTACGGTTGCAATGATGACGGGTATTGTTTCTTCAGCGTTTACATCAAAATTGGCATCAAAAAGGGAAGCGCTTAAATATGAGATAGCGGAGGCCCTAGATGACGGAATAATTACCAATGAGGAAATGGAAGAAATCGAGGCAATCGCTCGCTCAATGAACTTAAGCTCTGATGAGCTCAAGGTATTTCTTAACTATGAAGTTAGAAGAATAAAAAGCAAAAAAGAAAACTAACTTATTGAACCGAAGAAAGATGTTTGCTTGTTGGAATTTTGTTCCAAGCGTCCCGGATACCTGAGGCTAGATCCATAACTTCTGCCAGTATTGCGTCATCCTCTTCGGCGTGGGCTTCTGTTAACCGCCTAATTGAATACTCGTAAAGTCTTCCTAAATTCATGGCGATCTCTCCGCCGGCTTCATAGTCGAGGCTATCAATTAATCCAAATAGAATTTTTTGCGCTTTTGATATGTAGTCGCCCCTCGCCATCCTATCGCCTTTTGCAAGCGCAGCCCTTGCGCTTGCTATCCTGTCTGTTAGTCCATTAAAAAGAAGGCCGACCAACTCTTTTGGATCTTGTGTCTGTCTATCTGTATTTGATACATCCTTATAGCTGGAAAGCGCTCGGGAGACTGATGTGTTCATTTCTAAAGCCTATATGAGAAGGTGCGAGATGTACTATTTATTCGACATAACAGGTGGATACTTTAACCATTTATATTCATATATAAGATAAAAATAATTTGCTCATTATTTTAAAGTTTGGCTTCAAAACAAAAAGCAAAAAAAAGTTAAAGAAAAAAAATTGCCTGCCGATTTACCACCTCAAGCGTTAAAACATTTTCATATAAATATCACAAAGAGGTCAGACTCATGAGTGTAATCAATACGAACATTAGTGGTCAGGTTGCAGTGAATGCGATCACTAAAAATGATCGAGAGCAAGAGCTCGCCATGGAGCGTTTGTCTACCGGTCTTCGTATCAATTCAGCTAAAGATGATGCGGCTGGACTTGCCATTACCGAGAGGATGAAGGCTGAGGTCAGCGGTCTTGAGATGGCGACTCGTAATGCTAACGATGCTATTTCCATGTTAGAGACAGCTGAAGGGGCGACTCGTGAGATAGCCAGTGCCTTGCAGCGTATGCGTGAGCTTGCTGTACAGGCGGCCTCTGGTACCTATTCGGACACTGACAGATTAGCGCTCGATCTAGAGTTTGGTGAGCTTTGGTTGGAAATGCAGCGCATTGCAACTCAGACCACTTGGAACACTATGAGTGTCCTTAATGGCAACGATGTACAGACAGCGGCTGTGACTAAAACCACTGTCAATATTCAGCTCGGCAAGAGTGCTTCCCAGACAATGACTTTAAATCTTAGGTCTTGGGATCCACAAACAGCAATCAAGGCCGATGTTGTACTTGCTGGCGCAAGCGGTGTCGCTGTAAATGACGGCGCAACTACAGCAACACCTGCGGCTACAACGGGATTTAATGGTGATGGTAACGATAACCATACAACTAAAGCAGTTGCAGCGCCCGGTTCTCCTGCCCGTGATACTGAGACTCAGTCTTATGGTTCTGCAGTGTTATATGTAGGTGATACCGATTCAGTCGCTGCGGGAGTTCAGGCTGGTCGTTTGAATATCAAGTTTATGAATAATGCCACATACGCACTTACACAGCTCGATATTGCTATCACGGCTGTCTCTGCTGAGCGCGCCATGTACGGTTCCTACATTGGCAGACTCCAGGCAGCTTCAGATAATCTTACAAATGTTGCTCAGAATCAGGATCAGTCTCGTAGTCGAATAGAGGACACCGATTACGCGGTGGAGACATCAGAATTGTCACGGACACAGATTATTGCTCAGGCAAGCACGGCGATGTTGGCTCAGGCCAACCAGTCTAAGCAGACCGTGCTGGCTCTTTTGCAGTAAGAATTAAGAAAAAACATCAAACAAAAGAACTCAATCAAAGAACGAGGTCAGACTCATGAGTGTAATCAATACGAACATTAGTGGTCAGGTTGCAGTAAATGCGATCACTAAGAATGATCGGGAGCAGGAGCTCGCCATGGAGCGTTTGTCTACTGGTCTTCGTATCAACTCAGCTAAGGATGATGCAGCAGGACTTGCCATTACCGAGAGGATGAAGGCTGAGGTCAGCGGACTTGAAATGGCGACTCGTAATGCTAACGATGCTATTTCCATGTTAGAGACAGCTGAAGGGGCGACTCGTGAGATAGCCAGTGCCTTGCAGCGTATGCGTGAGCTTGCTGTACAGGCGGCCTCTGGTACCTATTCGGACACTGACAGATTAGCGCTCGATCTAGAGTTTGGTGAGCTTTGGTTGGAAATGCAGCGCATTGCAACTCAGACCACTTGGAACACTATGAGTGTCCTTAATGGCAACGATGTACAGACAGCGGCTGTGACTAAAACCACTGTCAATATTCAGCTCGGCAAGAGTGCTTCCCAGACAATGACTTTAAATCTTAGGTCTTGGGATCCACAGACTGCCATAAAAACAGACGTAACATTGTCAGCAACTTCTGCTGGCGCCGTAAACCAGGGAGCAACTACGGCAACACCTGCGGCTACTACCGGATTTAATGGTGTTGGTAACGATAACCATACATCCAAAGCAGTCGCAGCGCCCGGTTCTCCTGCCCGTGATACTGAGACTCAGTCCTATGGGTCTGCTGTGTTGTATGTTGGTGATATAGACGGTACCGCTGGCGCACCAGATGTACCTGGACGCATTAATATAAAGTTTATGGCTAACGCCACATATGCACTTACACAGCTCGATATTGCTATCACGGCTGTCTCTGCTGAGCGCGCCATGTACGGTTCCTACATTGGCAGACTCCAGGCAGCTTCAGATAATCTTACAAATGTTGCTCAGAACCAGGATCAGTCTCGCAGCCGAATAGAAGATACCGACTATGCTGTGGAGACATCAGAATTGTCACGGACACAGATCATTGCTCAGGCGAGCACGGCGATGTTGGCCCAGGCTAACCAGTCGAAGCAGACCGTTCTAGCGCTGCTGCAGTAAGAATTAAGAATAAGAATCAAACTAAAGAACTCAATTAACGAACGAGGTCAGACTCATGAGTGTAATCAATACGAACATTAGTGGTCAGGTTGCAGTGAATGCGATCACTAAGAATGATCGGGAGCAGGAGCTCGCCATGGAGCGTTTGTCTACTGGTCTTCGTATCAACTCAGCTAAAGATGATGCAGCTGGACTTGCCATCACCGAAAGGATGAAGGCTGAAGTTAGCGGTCTTGAGATGGCGACTCGTAATGCTAACGATGCTATTTCCATGTTAGAGACAGCTGAAGGGGCGACTCGTGAGATAGCCAGTGCCTTGCAGCGTATGCGTGAGCTTGCTGTACAGGCGGCCTCTGGTACCTATTCGGACACTGACAGATTAGCGCTCGATCTAGAGTTTGGTGAGCTTTGGTTGGAAATGCAGCGCATTGCGACCCAGACCACATGGAATACGATGTCAGTTCTTGATGGCGATGGTGTTCAAGATGACGACGTTGCGATAACTAGTGTCAACATACAGCTTGGCAAGAGTGCTTCCCAGACCATGAATTTAAAATTAAGGTCCTGGGATCCGCAGACAACTATTAAAGCTACAACCGAGCTCTCTACAACTAGTGGCGGTACAGTAACTCAAGGAGCTGGTGCGGCTGCTAATGGTACTGCTACAGGCGTAGAAGCAAATGGTAACGACAACCATAGGGGCAAGACTGCAGCCAATACTCCGGCAAGAGATACAGAGACCCAAGCTTATGGTGCTGCTGTTCTTTATGTTGGTGATGTAGATGGTGCTGGTACAGACGGAAGGATTAATATCAAATATATGGCGAATGCCACTCACGCCTTAACAAATCTTGACCTTGCTATCACTGCTGTCTCGGCAGAGCGTGCGATGTACGGTTCTTACATAGGCAGACTTCAAGCGGCGTCCGATAACCTTACTAACGTTGCTCAGAATCAGGATCAGTCTCGCAGTCGAATAGAAGATACCGACTATGCTGTAGAGACATCAGAATTGTCTCGCACACAGATCATAGCTCAGGCAAGCACGGCAATGTTGGCTCAGGCCAACCAGTCTAAGCAGACCGTGCTGGCACTTTTACAGTAACTAGCTTTGGCCTGTAAAAATTTAAAGGTTGAATTAGAAATAATTTAGAAGGCAGAAAACATGTCTGTTTTAAATACAAATATTTCATCTGGAATTGGGGTAAACGCCCTAAAGTCCATAATTCCTGACCAGGCGCTAGCTATGGAGAGGCTTTCGACAGGGAAAAGAATAAACTCGGTAACAGATGATGCTGCTGGATTAGCGGTTAAAGAAAGAACTTTAGCAAGGGTGAATACGCTTCAGACAGCTGCAAAGAATGTAGTAGACGCCCTGTCTATGGTGGAGACAATCGAGAGCAAGGTTAAATCTATTGGCGATATACTCCAGAGAATGCGCGAGCTTGCTGTGCAGTCAGCTACAGGTACAAATACCCAGTCTGATAGATTAGCCCTTGACTCAGAATTTGGTGAACTTTGGAATCAAATTCAGAGTGAAGCCATTCAAGAGACTTGGAATGGCCGATGGGATATGACGGGTTTTGGAGATGATGCAACTTTTGGAACAAGTAATCGATATGAAGCGTGGACTACTGTCAGGGCTGACTATGTTAATGAGGCAACCCCTTTTAGTGCAAATATTTATATGCGCCATAAAAATTATGACTTGAGAGGCACCTTTGAGCAGACGGCTCAGATGGAGACTGATGTTAGGGCCTATAACGCCGGTACCGGCGAGAGTAAAAACTTTGCATTGAACCCATATATTTTAATTCCCGGCACAGAAATTCCGGCACCTTTGGTAAACACAGGAAAAACATCGGCGTATGGTTCGGCTGTTTTGTATGTCGGAAATGGTGCCGCGGAAGGTGATGCAACTAACTCAAGGATAGATATAAAGACAGCTAATAATGCTGCCTTCAGCATGACCCAGCTAGATGCTGCCATTGATGGTATCTCATTTGAGAGGGGGAGGTACGCCGCCTACATGACAAGACTTCAAATTCACTATGATAATTTAGTTAACAGGTCTATTAACCAAGAACTCAGCCAAAGTCGCATAGAGGATGCCAACTATGCGCTTGAAACTAAAAATCTTTCTAAGACCAAAATAATGTCTGAAGCCTCTACTGCCATATTGGCGCAGGCGAATCAGACGAAGGATGTGTTTCTCAGTCTTTTAGAGAGGGACGACTTCATATTTTGAGTGTTTGAGGCGCACTAACTTATTACAGGATGACTGTTTACCTTCGTGATCGGTGGTAAACCAAAGAATTTAGCCCAGGGCAGGCAGGGGAAGACCCCTGACCTCCTTTCCCGAAACGCCCTGGGCTAAATAATATACCGGCTTGAATCTAGTAGGAGGGGTACAAGCTTAGAAATTTAGCCCAAGGCAGGCAGGGGAAGACCCCTGACCTCCTTTCCCGAAAAGCCTTGGGCTAATTTAATAAAAGGTCTATACCCAGAAGGAGGGATATAGGTCCAGGGAATTAGCCTAGGGCGGGCAGGGGAAGACCCCTGACCTCCTTCCCCGAAAGGCCCTAGGCTAAACTTATCCTCACTATCAAAATTCTCTTTGATATTAATATGAAATCTTTATCCCTTCTGGTCCTGTAACCATTAGGGGTGTCATATTTTTAATTCTATTCTCTTAAGAGGGCTGTCTATTGTGTCAAATTGCTGACATATAGATCATATGTCATTGATAATATTGGTAAAATAATTTTGGCACATATATTGCTCCAAGCTTCATAGATTTTTATTTATGAAGTTTATCGATGACAAAAATTAGTGACGACTACCCCTTTGTCTTTGTAGATCCGAAAAGCGTCGAGCTTTTCAATCTAGCAGTAAAAGTTGCCAGGGCAGACATACCAGTAATGATTACCGGCCCCTCAGGTGTCGGCAAAGAGGTGCTTGCTCGCGTAATTCATGAATCCTCAAGTCGATCAGATAAGCCTTTCATTCCCATTAATTGTGCAGCGATACCTGAACATCTAGTTGAGGATACCCTTTTTGGTCACGAACGCGGGGCATTTACCGGAGCAAATTCGGTATCAAGGGGCTTCTTTGAGGAAGCACACAAAGGGACAATTTTTCTAGACGAGATTGGCGAGATGCCAATCAATCTTCAATCCAAGATGCTGAGGGTACTTCAAGAAAGAGAAATCTATAGGGTGGGTGCAACAAAATCTATTCCCATCGACGTCAGGGTGATTTCAGCCACCAATATCAATATAGCTGAGTCTATCAAGCAACGAGCTTTTAGAGAGGACCTATATTTTAGATTGAGTGGATTTATTCTAGAAATTCTTAGGCTGGCTGATAGAAGAGGTGATATCGAGCCTCTGGCAAGGGTCTTTTTACAAAAGTTTTCTGATGGCGTGAAAGTTGACCTTACTAATACTGCAGTTAATAAATTAAATAACCACAGTTGGCCGGGAAATGTTAGAGAACTAGAAAATGTAATCTTCAGATCATTAATACTTCAAGAAAATAATATCTTAGATCATGAACAAATCATGTTTGACAAGATGAGCTCGCCCAATGCCTCAATTTCATCCTCTATCGAGTCACATGCCTTTAGTAATTCCACCCTCTATGAAAACTTGCCAGAAAAAAATAGCAATTCGGAGTTAGGAAGAATTCTAAAGGCGCTTAGGGATTGTGAGAATCGAGAAGAGGCCGCGAATGAACTAGGAATGAGTTCAAGAACACTAAGAATGAAACTCAAAAATTTTAGAGATGAAGGATACGAGGTTCCAAGATCTTACGCTCGCAAAATTTAGAAGGTTAATTAGTTATGAAAATTAATAATGACGCTCAAGCATTGCTTGCTCAGATTAGAGAATATCAGAATAAGATCCAAGAAAATCGGATTGATTATCTTCAGCCATCTGTCACCCAGGTTGAAACTCCAAATGGCAATTTTACAAGCAACCTTATTGATGCCTTGGGCGACACAATGAAGTCCGTGAACGATCTTCAGGGCGCCTCTGTTGATGCTCAAAATAGGTATCAGATGGGGGAAGATATACCACTTACAGATGTTGTGCTGAGAATGCAGAAAGCCTCGCTAGCGCTTGAGGCTACGATTCAGATTCGTAATAAAGTGCTCACAGCATATCAAGAAATTATGAATATGCCGGTCTAACAAATTATAAATTGGGAAAAAGAAAATGGCTGAAACAATGGCTATAGCAGATGCATCAGAGATACTGGAGAATTCTAATGAGAATTCGTCTGGTGCGCTTGATGTGCAAAAACCAAAGGATGTGACACCGAACACCTTTGTTTCCAGCATTACAAGTAATCCTTTGATTAAAAGAGCTTTGCCAGCCCTGGTGGGTCTTTTTGGCGTGCTGCTTTTTACTGTTCTTTATCTGACTTTAACTGCCTCTGGTTCGCGGTCTCTTTATCCCAATATGTCGGAAGAGGATAGGAGTGAGGCATATGCCATACTCCAGTCAAATGATATGAATGTGTCCATAGACCAAACAAATGGCGCGCTTCAAATTGCAGAGAACCAATACTATGAGGCCAGGATGTTGCTTGCGGCAAACGGATTGCCAAGAGATGGAAGCTCACAATCTATTGATGCACTTGCCAATGCCTCCTCTATCACGTCTACACAATTTATGGAGCAGGCTCAATACACCGCTGCAATAGAGGCTGAGTTATCTAGAAGCATCGAGCGAATCTCTACTGTAAGAAGTGCGAGGGTCCACCTTGCAGCGCCAAGGCAGAGCTCCTATATCAGAAATAGGCAGCCTGCCAAAGCATCTGTAGTTATAGAAACGCAACCTGGCAGAATAATAAGCCCCTCTCAGGTCCAAGCGATAGTCAACCTGGTAGCCTCAAGTATCCCCTATCTTTCTGTTGATGATGTGTCTGTTGTTGATCAACTAGGTACTCTCCTAACGAACAGAGAGCAGAGCGGCTTAGTGGAGGCAAATGAACAGGCGGAATTTAAGAGAAACATGGAAGAAGACTACAGATCCAAAATCTTAGGTTTGCTTGGCCCTGTTTATGGTGTAGAAAATATCCGGGCTGATGTTGACTTATCTCTAGATTTTACTGAGTTTGAATCTACTTCTGAGTTTTTTGACAGAAATGGTAGTGGACCAAGTACGAGGTCAGAAATGTTGTCGCAGGATCTCTCAAGTTCAACTGCCGCTGAAGGAATTCCAGGAAGCACAACAAACGTCGCGCCGGCAGACACCATTCTGACAGAAGTTGATAATAATCAGTCGCAAAACCAAACTTCCAATGTCACTAGCAGTCAGACCACGAGAAACTATGAGGTTGATAGGGAAATTCAGTACCAAAAAAACCCCTCAGGTAATGTCACTCGCATAAATGTTGCAGTTGTAATAAATGAAGAAGCATTTTTAGGAGAAAATGCTTCGGCGGGTGATGAGACGCCTCAAATAGACACAACTAACATCGAGCGGTTGGTTGCTAGAGCTGCAGGTGTAGATGAATCTCGAGGCGATAACGTAATGGTACTTGTTTCCAGATTCGCAGAAGTAGAGGTTATACCGGTCCAGTGGTATGAGAATGAGCTTTATATTGACTACATAAAGCTTGTGACAATCTTCTTATTCTTCATAATATTCTCATTGCTAGTACTTAGACCTGTTGTTTATGGTTTGCTTGGGGCTCCTCTGAAAATTAAGACTAAGACAAAAGTATCAAAAGAAGATACAAGCCAGCGCGCTATCAGCGATCAATCTGGCGAGGAAATAGAAACTTTGGATGAAGAAGAAGTGCCGCTAGATGATGGTGCGGTCTATGATGGTGGACGAGTTCTTCGCACAGAGAAAGAAATGCTGGAGAGGGCAGAGGAGACTGGAGAGACCTTAGAAGATATCAAAGCAAGGCTTAAGCCTAGGAAGACTAATGTCACCGCCGACATGTTTGATACTGCAAACACGTACGATGATAAAGTTGCGATCGTTAGGGTTCTCGTTGAAGAAGATGCGTCGAGGGTCGCAAGTCTACTTAAGAAGATGCTCAACGCGCCTAGAAATTAAAGGATACTGTTATGGCTGAAGCAACAAACGCGCAAGAACAATCTACAGAATCAACAGATGTAGAGAAAACAATGGAGCTTCTCAGTCCTGCAGAGAGGGCTGCGGTTATTTTGTTGCTACTGGGCGAAGAGCAGGCATCTGAGATCATTACATATATGTCTCCAAGAGAGGTGCAAAACCTCGGATCCACCATGGTAAGCGTCTCAGACCTCTCTCAGGAAGCCGTAAACGTTGTGCTTGATGACTTTGTAGAAACCATTAAAAAACAAACAAATATTGGGTTAGGCGCTAGAGACTATGTGACCAATGTATTCACAAAGGCGCTGGGTGATGACAAGGCTGCCTCTGTGCTTGGAAGAATTATGCCTGGCTCTAGCAGCAAAGGCCTCGATATTTTGCAATGGATGGATGCCAGATCAATTGGAGAAATGGTGGTAGAGGAACATCCACAAATAATAGCGATTATTCTTTCTGTTTTAGACTATGACATAGCAGCTGATGTTTTAAATTTTATCCCTGCAGAGGTAAGAGCTGAAGTTGTTCATCGTGTAGCAGCCCTAGAGACCGTACACCCGAACGCTATGAACAAATTGGAATCTGTGATGCAAAAACAGTTCTCGTCTAGTTCGAGTGCTAAAGCCTCAAGTTTTGGTGGAATAAAGCACGCGGCAAAGATTATGAACTACACCAAAACGGATATGGAAGGAGCCATACTTACTGGCGTTTCAAATATTGATGACGAGATGGCTAATCAGATACAAGATAACATGTTCACATTTGAAAATTTCGATGGCCTTGATAATCGCAGTGTTCAGACCCTTATGCGAAGCGTCGATAGCGATTTGCTCATGACTGCCCTGAAAGGTGGTGCTGAGACAGTGAAAGAAAAATTCCTTTCTAATATGTCGCAAAGAGCAAGATTAATGTTTCTCGACGAGATGGAAGATAAAGGTCCGATCAGAATTAGCGATGTAGAGGAAGCGCAAAAAGATATTCTTCGCATTGCTAGAGGTCTTTCGGATGCCGGAGAGATTGTATTAGCCGGTAGGGGTGATGACTTTGTCTAAGATTTTAGAATTTGCGGAGACATCTGGGTCTGAAAAATCAAAAAAAGAAAACTTTGTAAGCGGTCTCAATATGGAAAATATCACCAGAGCAAATGAATTTAAAGCTTGGGCACCTGCGGGAACTGAGCACCCTATCAGTTTGCCTACTGAGGAATTTGAGGATATAGATCAAGACAAGGGAAACGATGGTGATGACCTTGTGAATCCATCCTTAGACATAGTGAACACTATGGAAATTATACAAAATGTCGATTCTAGCCAAACAGAAAGTGGCACTACTGAAAGCGTTTCTGAATTAAATAACGAAGATGATTGTGAGCTCGAAAATTCAAGCATCAATGGTGACTATTATACAAAAGAGGAATATGAGCGATTTGGAGAAGAGCAGTATCTGCTTGGATACAAAGCCTGTAAAGAAAATGAAGAAATGGAGTTTGGTGAAAGAACGGCTGTTCTAGAGAAAATTATTCATGAAATAAAAGAAAATAATGCAGATGTCAGTAATTTTTATGAACCTATAAAAAATTTAATAACACGCGCTATAGAAGCAATTATGCAGGTCGATCTAAAAGAAAGTAAGCGCTCAGTTGAAAAAATTGTGCAATCCTTGATTAGCGAAATCGAAGTTACTAATCAGGATCAGATCAATATTTATCTTAATCCTGCTGATGAGTTAGTTGTAAAAAAATATGTAGAGAGCGAAGGACTCAAAACGGTTTCAGATCAACGCCTAGAGAAAGGTAGCGTAAAGATCACACTTGGCGACAAAACCCTAGAAAGTATAAAAAAATCAAGGGTAGAAGAAATTGTTAATAAGATTTTGATACCGGCTAAAAAATAATATGAGCACTCTTGCGTATTCTAACCTTTTCATAGAGGAACTCATAAATCTCACTGAGAAAATTGATGCACCCTCGCCTGTAAGATTGGGTAAAGTGGTTAGGGTGGTCGGCCTAACCATTGAGGTTGTTGGCCTTTCCGCTCAGATAGGGTCTCAGTGTCAGATTCATGTAAAAAATGGAAAAGATAAATACATAGACGCAGAAGTTATAGGCTTTAATGACTCAAAAACCTATCTAATGGCCCTACAGACAATAGATGGAATTAAGCCTGGAAGCCTGGTGAGACTTTTAAGAAACGATTCAAACTGCCCGGTGGGGGATGAGCTGTTGGGTCGAGTTCTAGATGGCCAAGGAAACCCTATTGACCAAAAGGGAAAAATACACTTTGACCACGACATCCTTCTCGATGGGCCTGCAATAAATCCGCTAGAAAGAGGGCAAGTTAAAGATATCCTGGATACTGGGATTAAAGCTATAAATTCAACCTTGACCTTTGGTGAGGGTCAGAGGATGGGCTTGATTGCCGGATCTGGAGTGGGTAAGAGCGTACTATTAGGAATGTTAGCAAGGAATACTAAAGCTGATATTGTCGTTATCGGATTGATTGGCGAAAGGGGGCGAGAGGTTCAGGAATTTATAAAGAGTACCTTAGGTGAGGAAGGTCTCAAGAAATCCATTATAGTTGCCGCCCCAATAGATGTGTCACCTGTAATGCGAATCAAGGCTGCAAAATATACGCACGCAATTGCTGAATACTTTGCGGGCTGTGGAAAAAAGGTTCTACTGCTTTTCGATAGTCTTACAAGGGTTGCTCATGCACAGAGAGAGATAGGCTTGGCAACTGGGGAGCCGCCTACAACAAAAGGATACACCCCTTCTGTATTTAGTCTGCTGCCTAAACTGATAGAAAGGGCGGGCATGGGTAAAAATAATCTCGGTTCGATATCAGCTTTTTACACAGTGTTGGCGGAAAACGATGATAAGAATGATCCGATAGTTGATCTGTCGAGAGCAACATTAGACGGACAAATAATGTTGTCTAGATCTCTTGCTGATTCTGCACATTACCCAGCAATAGACCTTGAGGGTTCTATATCAAGACTTTCTTCGACTTTATTAGACCCAAGGCAATTTAGATATGCTCAGAAACTAAGAAAATATTGGACCCTCTATAAACAAAAAGAGGATTTAATACAGGTTGGTGCATATGCGGCAGGATCAGATGCTGAAATTGATATGGCTATAAAAATCAAATCCGAAATTGATAAATTTCTTACCCAAGAAAGTCTAGAGCAAGTTAGTTTCGAGGATTCTATTGAACAAGTAATTAATATAATTAGCACCAATGCCTAGAGAAAAAATTTGGGAGACGCTCGCAAGTAAAGAGTCTTCTATTGTGGAGGCCTTCAGTAGCGTTAGGAAAAATTTACAGTCCGAAGAACTAAAATTGAAAACAAAAATTGAGGAAATCGAGACATACATACAAGAATACATTTCTAGCATTAAACAATCAAAGTCAGAAGAAAACTTTGCTCTTCTAAAAAATAAGGTCGATATGATCAAGAATCTAAGAGAAGCGAAAGTTGAACTAGAAAAAGCTAAAGCGGAACATCATTTAAAAATTGAAAATATATCTCATATTATTAGAAGACAAAAAATCATGTTGCATAAGTATGAAAAACTACATAATGCAACTGTTTCAGCACAATTGAAGAGTGCGGAGAGAAGAATAAATAAAGAAATTGAGGAAGCCGCCCTAAGTCAATTCATAAGAAAGAATCTAGAAATTGGTTAACTATCAAAATATGGTACGGAAGTTGCTTTTCTATAACCAGGACATAAATTTGTTAGAAAAGTAAGAAAAAACCAATGAAAATAGATACCTCAGCAAAATATGACATTCAGGATATTCTTTCCAGTATATCTTCACAAGTCATTGATAATAATAATGAAAATCAAATTAATGGAACTTTCTCTGAGTTGATGGCTACCATGCTGAATAACGAGAAAGGCGTAAATGCGGAAGCAAATGTGGCAATAAGTGGCAATCAATTACCACTTTCTTTATCCATTTACGAAGATATATTCACTAAGCTTCCAGCTGATCTTCAAGAACAATTAAAAGATAGGATCATAGATTTCACGGATTCTACTGATCTTAAAAGATTCATCGCAGATAAAAAGTTGGAAGATGTTCCAAAAGAATTTGTCAGCCTAGATATGGGGCTGGCTAAAAATGCTTTAGGTGAGAACGAAGCAACTAGCAATTCTGCATTGGCTAAAAAATACCTTTCTACTCTAGAGCAGCAAAAATTTATAGATGCTAACTTTCAGAGAAAGCCAAAGGTAGTTGTTAAAAATCTGAATGAAAGTAGGCCTGTGTTGCTAGGTGAAGAACTTAATAATTCATCCCAAATATCAAACATGTCTGAATCAGATAAATTTGACTACTACATAAGTAAAGAATCTGACAATTATCAGCAATCAACTTCACACAATGATGCGGTATCGTCTAGCCCTTTTTACAAAATCGATATGGACGATAGATCAATACGAAATCACGATACTGCTCGTGAAAGCTTAAATAAAAATATTTTTGAAAATGCGAACTTGGGCGGAATAGAAAAATCGAAACTTAATTACAGCCGGCCCATAAATTTCTCAGATAAATCGCAATCTGCACATAGTATTGAGAATGAAAATAATCAGGTGCTTGAATCCATTAAATTAGAGTACTCCGAAGTAAGTAAAAGTTTGGCATCAGATAATTTTGAAGAAGAAGCACCAAATCATATTAGTAAACTTGATTTAGACAATATCGAAAAATTAGCTAGAAAATATTTAAACAATAAAAATGATCTCAAGGTTGAAACTAGTGCCAGTGTAGTGAAAGATAATGAAAAACTTACTTTGGATGAAGCAAAGGGAAGTGCGGCTAGTAACCAAAATTTTGGCCAATTATTTTCATCAAGTGAGCAAAGCGTAAATAATGTCTTTGACAAGTTTAATGGTTTCGCTTTCAAGGGTGAGAACACTATCGATCTTTCTAGATTTATTGATAATGAGATAACTGCAGATAGTGATTCACGTGAGCCCGCCCGAAATGTTTTTGGTAAGTTTGCAGAAAATATTTCCTCTACACTAGGAGGAATTATACAAACTAATAAACCGGGACATTATAAGTTTACTACATCACTATATCCTGAGAATCTTGGCGCCCTAGAGGTTAACGTTGAGTATTCAGAAGAATACGGAATAAAAATAAACCTTGTTGGTGAAAACCTAAAAGCTGTCCAAATCATGCAAGAAAACGCGACAGCGTTAAAAAATAGCATTAATGTTGCTGATTCCTTGGAGTTAAATATATCTTTGAATGACGCCAAGGACGAAAATAATTCCAGTCAAGCTTTCGCAGGGGATCAAGAATTTTCGGATACTGGCAAAAGTCATCAGAATGATTTGATAGTTGAGTCGGATGAAGTAACAGAATTGGGCGTTAATATATCTAGTCCATATAGTATAGACAGGCTCGTATAGTACGTTTTCAAAACTTTTGGAATTGATTAAGGTAATTAACTATGGCAGATGAAATTGTAGAGCCCAGTGAGGGTGGAAATTCTAGGCGCAATCTCATTCTTTTAGGAGTGGCGGCTTTTTTGGCGGTGCTATTAGTTGTGGCAATTATATTTGGCATACTCTTCTTTACCGGCGTCCTCTCAACTAATGAAGACTTAGAGGCCAGGCTAGCTTCTTTGGAGGGCGGTGGGCAGGTCCAAAATAATGGCGATGAAGAGTCTGAAGATGATGGTCAGCCTAGGTTATTGGAGTTGCCAGATTCAAACAGACTTGACACTTTGTATCATCAATTTGGCCAAGTTTTCACTGTAAATATAATGAATTCAAGAAAGGTAATGCAGCTAGGTTTGACCCTAAGCACGCACTACGACCAGCAAGTGATAGATAATGTGATTAAGCATGAGCTGGCTGTGAGATCTGCGATACTTGAGCATCTTTCATTTGTTACTGAAGAAGATACCCTTGCTGATGACTTTAGACAGCGAGTTGGTGAAGAGTTAGTTGTAGTTATTAATGCAGAACTAGAATTTGTAGAAGGTTTTGGCGGTATTGAGCGGGCTCTTTTTACCGAGTTTCTAGTACAGTAAATTTTCTGATGGCTGATAATACTGAAAAACAAACGGATGACCTGACCTCAGAGGAGGTTGAGGCCTTGGCCTCAATGTTCGATGACGAAAAAGATCTGATTATTAATCCCTCCGGTAAGTCAGGTGCAGTCACACACGACCTGGCAAAAGAGGATAGTTCTCTTGGCTTTAATCAAAGTGCCGTTGACCTTGTTAACGAAAGATTTGCTAGGCAAATCAGGATGGGATTAATCGAAGTATTGAGAACTACGCCCAGAATAACAACAAATAAATTGCAGATTAAAACATTTGGAGAGTGCACTGCAGGCTTGAAGGCCCCACTTGCCATAAGCACTGTTCGCATGGATCCTCTGAGAGGGATGAGCCTTGTCATCATAGAGCCAAAAATAATATTTTCAGCATTGGATAGTTTTTTTGGAGGATTTGGGAAAAGCCTTGAAAATCTTGCAGCAACAAGAATTTTTACACCCACAGAAGACACCATTATTGGCTTGTTGATGAATATCATCTTGGCCTCACTTAAAGAGGCATGGTCTCCAATTATCCATGTAGATTTTCAAAAAATTGGTCAAGAGGTCAACCCTGCTTTCGCTCAAATTGCCGATGACGATGAACTGATGGTGCAAAGCAGGTTTGATTTTAATTTGGGTCAAAATGAAAGTGGTTTTATACAAATCATACAGCCATTTTCACTTCTAAAACCTATCAGAGAGCAATTAAGAAGTCGCATACAAACTAATGATGATGAAGACGAGCAATCAACAAGGTGGATGAATGACTTGCATGACGCGTGCGAAGATATACCACTCGAGCTTACAGCAAAAATTGGCGAACTAGAGATGCTTTTTGGTGATTTATTAAATCTAAATAAAGATCAGATACTTAAATTTGACTACTTCGAAGAGGCAAAGATCAGCATTGGTGGCAAGCCCGCTTTTTTTGGAAAAGTTGGTCAGGTCGATGAAAATATTGCAATAAAACTAACTGGCAACGACAAAGAATGATGATTCTAGGTAAATACAATGGCAGATGATAATAAAGATGATGTTTTATTGAATAGCGGCAAGGATAACTCTGACGAAGAGTTTGAGGGTATACCTTTTGAAAAACTTAATTTGGATAACGAGTTACTTCAAAATATTCCAGTATCGATATCCGTTATGGTAGGTAAAACATCCTTGCCTATAAAAGCGTTAATGAGATTGACTCAGGGATCTGTAATTGAGCTTGACAGGCTTGCAGGTGAGCCTCTAGATCTTATGGTTAATAATACGCTAGTTGCCCAAGGTGAAATTGTCTTGGTCAATGAAAAGTATGGGATTAGGTTGACTCAAATTGTCCCTAAAAGTGCCCGGTTGGATTCTATTAAAGAATAGATCTACAAGATATCAAACTAATGGAAATAACAAGCTTAATAAGAGTTATCATCTCCTTTTTAGTTGTCGTATTTTTGCTATTCTTATCGCTAAATTTAATAAAAAAAAGAAGCGGATTGATGCCTCAGGCAGGGGGGAGGCTAAAGGTTCTAGATAAGATAATTTTTGACAACCAAAACAAAATGTTTCTGATTTCGGTTGATTCTAAGGAAATACTTGTAATTGTATCTGGCGCGCAAATTAAGCATATAGAACTCTAATAAAATAGACTATACTGATCAGATGGGTACTAAAGGATTCTCTGACCTGATGAAGCCCCCTCTTTCAAAATTGTCCGTTTTAGGACCAATCACACTTTTAGCGCTCCTGCCTTCATTGTCATTAGCTCAGCAGGGGCTGCCAATCCTCAATATCACTGAAGATCCGGCTGGAGTATCTGAATATAGCCTAACACTTCAGGTGCTAGTTTTGATGACAGTTTTAACTTTACTGCCATCATTGCTGATAATGATGACGTCCTTCATTAGGATCATTGTAGTCATGTCTCTGCTTAGGCAAGCGATTGGTACTGCGCAAACTCCCCCCAATATTGTCCTTATAGGAATTTCGTTATTCTTAACTCTATTTGTAATGTCCCCGATTTTTAACACAGTATATGAGGATGCCTATACCCCATATATCAATGAAGAAATTTCTGCTCAAGAAGCATTGAGCATAGCAGAGAGCCCGATCAGACAATTTATGATTACTCAAACAAGAGAAGATGATTTGATCATGTTTTCCGAGATTGGTGAGTTTGAATATACCGGCAATGATGAGGAAGTGCCGCTCAATATACTGATACCTTCATTCATGACTTCAGAGTTGAAAACAGCTTTTACTATAGGTTTTCTTATATACATACCATTCGTGATAATCGACCTAATTGTCGCAAGTGTCCTCATGTCTATGGGTATGATGATGCTTTCACCAATGATGATTTCCATGCCATTTAAATTAATGCTTTTCGTTTTAGCTGATGGTTGGATTTTGATTATGCAATCGTTGACATCAAGTTTTTCACTCTAATATTTAGGAATATTTTATTGAACGCTACAGATGTTGTTTCCGTAACCCAAGATGCTCTTTTGGTCGCTGTTTATGTTGCTGGCCCACTTTTGCTTAGCATTTTGGTTGTGGGTTTAGTCATTGGTTTAATCCAGGCAGCAACATCGATACAAGAAATGACTTTGAGCTTCATACCAAAGCTTATTGTGTTAGTAGTTCTAGTCTTTTTTATAGGAAATTGGCAGATTTCGGTGTTCGTGGATCATTTTCAAAATTTATTGCTTGAAATTCCTTTGTACCTGCAATAATGAACTACTCGATAAATGAAATAACTGAGCTTTTTTACTTATTCCTATTGCCTTTTGCACGAATATCTTCCTTTTTCGTTGTCGCTCCATTTTTTGCGTTAGAGGCAGTGAATGCAAGAATTAGAATAGCAATATCTTTCGTTATAACCTTATTGGCCATTAATCTGGTTGATTTTAATCCTTCCAGTCTATCTATGAGTGGGCTTTCCTCCCAAATTCTAATACAGATACTCATAGGGACATTCTCGGGTTTTCTATTTGTAATTATTAATGGTGCTCTCACAGTTGCGGGTCAAGCAATATCAAACTCACTCGGTTTGGGAATGGCCAATATGGTTGATCCCTCTTTGGGTAGCGTTCCATTACTCTCCCAATTCTTTATTATTTTGTCGACACTAATCTTTATAACTATCAATGGCCACCTTGTTATTACAAATATAATCTTACAAAGCTTTTCAATTATTCCTCTTGGTGCAACTATAGAAGTCAACATTATCTATGGCTATCTTCTAGAGTGGACGCCATTACTATTCTTAGGGGGCCTAGTTATTGCTTTGCCAGTATTAATCTCGGTATTGCTAATCAACTTTGGTTTGGGAATGATAACTAGGTCAGCGCCTTCTCTTAATATTATTTCAGTGGGATTTCCCATAATTATCATGATCGGATTTTTAATTATGCTTTTAGCAATACCAAGCATGGTAAGCAGGATAATAATGTTTTGGGAAGATTCTTTTGAAACGGTTGCTCAATTAATGGAAAGCCTCTGATGGCCGACGAAAATAATAAAACTGAAGAGCCTACGGCGCGAAAATTAGAAAAAACTCGTGAAGAAGGGCAGTTTGCTAGGTCTCAAGAGCTCTCCGTCGCGTTTTTAACTATTGGAGTCGCAGTGCTCATTTTCATCATAGGAAGCACAATAGCATCATATTTACTTGGTATTTTCGAAGAGTCATTCTCATTTGATAGTGGAGTTATCAGAAATCAAAATTTACTTTCTGAAAAATTCGCTGACTTAATGTTGAGTTCATTATTATCTATATCGCCAATATTTATAACTACCTTATTACTTGCGATAGGTGCCGCCTTCTTAGTTGGGGGTGTGGGTTTTTCAGTGAAGGGCTTTATGCCTAAATTATCTAAGTTAAGTCTTATTAGTGGGCTTGGCAGAATCTTCGGAAAAAGGTCGCTTTCTGAAGTCATAAAGGGACTATTAAAATTAGCGTTAATCGGAAGCGTCTCAGGTATTGTTATTTATTCATATTCCTCAGAATTATTTTCACTTTCTTTAAAGGATGCGCACCTCGCCCCGCAAGAAGGAATAGAGATTTTAGGGATAGGGTTCCTGCTGATGTCTTTATCTTTACTTATTATAGCCTCGCTGGATGTGCCTCTTCAGCTCTACCTCTTTAAAGAAAAACTGAAAATGTCCATACAAGAAATACGAGATGAAATGAAAGAAACTGAAGGCAGCCCGGAGGTTAGACAGAGGATTAGAGCTAAGCAGCGTGAAATTGCGATGGCAAAAATGCTGGACGCTGTGCCCAGTGCTGACGTAATCATAACAAATCCCGAACATTTTTCCGTTGCATTAATATACCAGCCAGAATCCAACGAGGCGCCAAGAGTGGTAGCTAAGGGTGCGGATTTAATAGCAAAACGAATAAGAGAGATAGCGGCAGAGGCTGGTGTACATATATTTGAAGAACCCAAGTTAGCCAGAGCTTTGTTTTTTACAGCAAATGTTGGTGATGAAATTCCTAGGAAACTATTTGAGGCAGTCGCTGAGGTTATAGCTTTTGTTTTCAAAATGAATGCCTTTTCCTCTAAAGGAAAAATACCTAAAAAACCCGAAATTACAGTGCCTCAGGAACTTCAATTTGATGAAAACGGCAATAATTTATAAGCGTTTTTCCTTGAAGATAATATTCGCCGAGCAAAAGTAAAACACTTTACAGGTCCCATATGCCAGGAAATACACGTATGGCAAAAAGTAAAAAAAGAGATAAAGCTGCCCCAGATAGAAAAAAGGGAAAAACATCTAGGGTCGCCAGCAATCAAGCAAATAAGAATCAAGAAAAGGACAAAAAAATATTCTTGTCAACAATGGCTCATGGCAAGCCATATTATTTAAAAGAACAGCACGAAATCATAATAGAAGAAATAGAAAAAAAGATAGAGACCAATTCATTGTTCATCATGCTTTCTTCGGAAGATGAAAATATAAGTTTTTATTATAAGGAAGTACTGGCGGATATTTTAAAGAGAAAATTTAATTTACAAATACTTGTGTTTGATCCACATGCTGGTCCAGATCTTTTGATGACTATAAATAAGCAAATTGAAAACGAAACTGTTGCAGATTTGGCAAATACGCCGACCTCAGAGAAAAATAAATACCTAATTATAGATAATGAAAATGACCTGAATTTAGTAGATTGGGGTTTGGTCGAAATACTAAAAAAAGATCTAAAATATAAAAAAGTGGGCGTCTTATCTCTCCTGCCTGAACCTAAAGAGTCTGAAAATAAACCGCCGTACTCAAATATTTTCGATATATTTCAGTTTGATGACATGACTGATGAGGACTGGAAAGAACATATAGAAAACATTAGCAAGAGCCAAGAAAACAAATTCTTCTTAGACCAGTTGGGTAGATTTAATTTACTAGAAGATGACATTGCGGAAAAATTACAAAATCACAATGTAGGAATCATCCAAAATTTATTAAATAAAATTAAATTTAAAAGTAAGAAGTAAAAAATCCTAACCAAAGTAAGTCCACGTGTTACGACTATGCTAATAATGCCCCTTGTGCATACTAGGCCATTAGAGAAATTACCCACTTTTAAGATGGCGGACTTTTTCTAAAAAGAAAAAAAGTTATGAGATGCGCCCAGGCTAATCAACCAGTATGAGTAGTATTTTATAAAACGGTATTTTCTTTTTCTGCTGTATATAATGTTTAGAGTAAACGCGCTCTTTACAAAAAACCCGCATACAAATATGACGTTTTCACTTTTTATTCAAGTGAGCGCATAGCAAAGATTTGAATTAAAGAGGAGTATGATGTTTGACCTTAATATGAAGCTTTCAGGATTCGATGAGGAGCTGCTCTCGGCGATCAATGATGAAACGACCAGGCAGGAAGAACATATTGAGCTTATTGCTTCAGAAAACTATGCCAGCCCCAGGATCCTGGAAGCGCAAGGAAGTATTCTTACCAATAAATACGCGGAGGGTTATCCTGGTAAACGCTACTATGGCGGTTGCGAGTACGTCGACAAAGTAGAACTGCTAGCAATAGAGCGCGCCAAGGAATTATTTAATGCAGGCTACGCTAACGTGCAGCCGCATTCTGGATCGCAGGCTAATGCTGCCGTATATATGGCGCTTATGAAATCCGGAGATACTTTAATGGGAATGAGCCTGGCCGATGGTGGCCACCTGACTCATGGTGCATCCGTGAGTTTCTCTGGGAGAATTTATAACGCTGTTCAGTATGGTCTGAATCCTAATACCGGTGAAATTGATTATGACAATGTCGCCGAGCTCGCTAAACAGCATAAACCCAAGGTTATTTCGGCCGGCTTCTCGGCCTATTCACGCATTATTGATTGGGCGCGGATGCGCGAAATCGCCGATACAGTTGGTGCCTACTTGGTGGTTGATATGGCACACGTCTCCGGCCTCATTGCAGGCGGCGTCTATCCCAGTCCGGTGAATATTGCCCATGTCACCACCTCCACCACACATAAAACCCTGCGTGGTCCACGTGGTGGTATTATCCTGGCGCAGGAGGACGAGGAGCTTAACAAGCGGCTTAATTTTTCTGTATTCCCTGAAAGCCAGGGCGGCCCATTGATGCATGTTATTGCAGCTAAGGCAGTCTGCTTTAAGGAAGCGATGTCCCACGAGTTTGTGCAGTATCAGAAAGATACGCTAGCTAATGCTAGAACCATGGCGTCGGTATTTATAGAGCGAGGATTCCAGATAGTTTCGGGGGGAACGGATGACCACCTGTTCTTATTAAGCCTTGTTGGTAAAGACGTTACAGGTAAAGAAGCTGATGAGGCACTTGGGAGGGCTAATATTACCGTTAACAAGAATGCCGTACCAAATGATCCAAGACCTCCATTCGTTACCAGCGGTATCAGGATAGGTAGCCCGGCAGTTACAACAAGGGGTTTTGGTAAAAAAGAGGTGACGCAAGTGGCTGCATGGATCTGTGATATTCTTGAAAATATTAACGATGAGCCCTTGATTGTTTCGGTGAAAAATCAGGTTGTAGATCTTTGTAAACAGTTCCCGGTTTACCGCGAAGACTAAAACGATACCCAGGTATGCATTGCCCTTTTTGTAACACGACCGACACGAAGGTTATAGATTCCAGGCTGGTGGCCGAGGGCAACCAGGTGCGCAGACGTCGTGAATGCACTTCCTGCTCCGAGCGCTTTACGACATTCGAGTCGGCTGAACTGGTCATGCCAAGGCTGATCAAGCAAAACGGCAACCGCGAGCCATTCGATGAAGAAAAGTTGCGCTCCGGCATTCTCAAGGCATTGGAAAAACGACCGGTGGCGCTGGAGGAAGTGGAAAACTCCATCAACCATATCAAGCACGAACTCAGGGCAACGGGTGAGCGAGAAGTGGAAAGCAATCTGGTCGGAGAAAAAGTCATGAACGAGTTGAAGAAGCTTGATGAAGTGGCGTACGTCCGGTTTGCTTCCGTCTACCGGAGCTTCAAGGATCTGAATGAATTCCGGGAAGAAATTGACCGCATTGCCCAGGAAGGCGATGGCACCGGCTCTTCAGGCAGCTGATTAAATTTTCTGATGTAACTGGTCGACCGGGCGCATCAGAAACTTCCATCTTTTTATCCAGATACCCATGGCAGATTCAGATATCCAATACATGCAGCGTTGCCTGACACTGGCCGAAAAAGGCCGTTATACCGCCAGGCCCAATCCTGTTGTCGGGGCACTCCTGGTTAAGGAAGGCCAGGTACTGGCAGAAGGCTGGCATGAAAAAGCTGGTGAAGATCATGCGGAAATCATGACTTTAAGGAGTGCTGGTGCTGAGGCCAAAGGCGCAACGCTGTATGTGTCTCTCGAGCCATGCTCGTTCACTGGCAGGACCGGTCCCTGTGCTGATGAGGTTATAGAAGCAGGAATAGTCCGGCTTGTTTTTGGTATGACAGACCCTAACCCGGCGGTGAACGGTAAAGGCCTGGAAAAGATAAAAGCTGCAGGTATTGAAGTGGAAGGTCCCGTTCTGGAGGAGCAAGCCCTTGCTCTCAATGCCGGCTTTGTGAAAAGCATGCACTCTGGTCTGCCTTATGTTCGCTGCAAGCTGGGCATGAGCCTTGACGGCAGGACCGCCATGGCAAGCGGTGAGAGCAAATGGATAACAGGACCTGAGGCCCGTGAAGAAGTGCAGCAGCTCCGAGCCCGCAGCGGCGCTATCGTCACAGGCATCGAGACTGTCCTGCAGGATGACCCAAGCCTTGATGCGAGAGTGGACTTCGCGATTGAACAACCACTTCGCGTCATCGTTGATTCCAGATTGAGGGTGCATTCCAGCCTGAAAATGCTGAGTCTGCCTGGAGAAGTTATCGTTGCGACTGCAGTCACTAGTGCAGAATTGCTGGAAGACAAGCGCAAAGAAATAGACAGCGATAATGTCACGCTGATGAGTATGCCCAACGAGGAAGGCAAGGTAGATCTGAGAGCATTGCTGCAGTTCCTGGCGAATGAAAGGGAATGCCGCGATGTATTACTGGAGTCGGGTGCGGAATTAGCCGGCGCAATGCTTTCTGGTCGGCTAGTGGATGAGGTGATTACGTATATCGCGCCTAAATTCATGGGCACCGATGCGCGCCCATTGTTAAACCTGCAGGGGCTTGAGCGCCTGGAAGACGCACCACAGCTTGAGATTCTCGATGTGGCAATGGTAGGAAAAGACTGTAGAATGCGCTCCCGCCCTGTTTATTGATTAATTTACCACGCAGTCACATGTTCACAGGAATAATAGAGGCAACAGGAAATATCCAGAACCTGGAATGGGTAGCTGGAGATGTTCGTGCCGTGATTACATCAGATGAACTTGATTTGTCTGATGTACAGGTTGGAGACAGTATCTGTGTCAGCGGAGTCTGCCTGACGGCTATTGAAATCAAGGACAAGTCTTTTGCTGTCGATATTTCCAATGAGACCCTAGCGTTAACTTCCTTTGCCACGCTCGAGGAAGGTGCCCGAGTCAATCTTGAAAAAGCCATGCAGCCCTCAAGCCGTTTCGGTGGTCACATTGTTAGCGGTCACGTGGATGGGCTGGCGGAATTGTTGCTCAGGAAACCAGATGCCCGCAGTGAGCGCCTGGTATTCAGGGCGCCGGAGAACCTAAAAAAATATATTGCTGCCAAGGGTTCAGTTTGCCTGGAAGGGATAAGTCTCACCGTCAATGAAGTCAGCGACAATCAGTTTGGCATCAACATTATTCCGCACACAGCAGAGGTGACCACGTTTGCAGAACTTAGCGAAGGGGACAAGGTAAATCTAGAGGTTGACCTTGTGAGCCGCTATCTTGAAAGAATGCTGGCAGTTGAAAAACAGGAGCAGGGATCCGGCACTTTAACATTTGAGAAGCTGGCCGAATCTGGCTTCACAAGAAAAATGGACAACAAGTAACACCCAGGACATGCAGCTAAACAGTATCGAAGAAATCATCCAGGATTTTCGCCAGGGCAAGATGGTGGTGCTCATGGATGATGAGGATCGTGAAAATGAAGGGGATCTCATCATCGCGGCGGATAAGGTGACGCCGGAATCCATTAACTTCATGGCCAAGTATGCGCGCGGGTTAATTTGCCTGACGCTGACGCGTGACCATTGCCGCCAGTTAAACCTGCCGTTGATGGTGGACAGAAATTCATCGCCTTTTGGCTGCAATTTTACTATTTCCATCGAAGCATCATCCGGTGTTACCACTGGTATATCAGCCGCTGATCGCGCCCGCACTATCCAGGCCGCTGTGGCAGCTGACGCCAAGCCGGAGGATATCATTCAGCCCGGACACATATTCCCGGTCATGGCGAATGATGGAGGTGTGCTGCGCAGAGCAGGACACACAGAAGCGGGTTGTGATCTAGCCAAGTTCGCCGGACTGACCCCGGCCTCTGCCATCTGTGAAATCATGAATGAAGACGGCTCGATGGCGCGTAAAGCGGATCTGGAAAAATTTGCCCAGGAGCATGGCCTGAAAATCGGAACGATCATGGACCTGATTCATTACCGAATCGCCAACGAACAGACGATTCAGCGGGTTGGAAAATACACGCTGGAAACAGAGCATGGCGAGTTTGAAGTCTATTGCTACCAGGATCTCATTAAGGAAGGCAGTCCTGTACACCTCGCTCTTGTAAAAGGTGAGATAAAAGAGGATGAGCCCGTCCTTGCCAGAGTGCTGGTAAAGGACACCGTGAGGGACCTTCTTGGAATTGCCAACCCGGGTAGGCCAGGCTGGTCACTGCAAAAAGCCATGGCGCGCATCAGTGAGGAAGGCAAAGGCGTTGTGGTAGTATTGGCAGACGATCACAACGGAACAGATGTGCTTGGCCAGCTGGCAGAAATTGATAAGCTGTCCGAGCAAACTCCCGCCCCAGCTCCCCATGGCATCTATCTTAATGTCGGCACGGGTTCACAAATACTGAGGGATGTAGGAGTTGGCAAAATGCGCCTGCTCAGTTACCCAACGAAATACGCTATTTCCGGTTTTGACCTGGAAGTCGTGGAATACATTCCCTGTGGTAGCAGCGAATAACATTGATTGCTAGGCTAGTCACTAACTAAAAAACATGAGTACTGATAAACCCATTGAGAGAGAATTAACCGGTGCAATTGCCAATTATGCAGTGGTGGTGTCCCGTTTTAACAGTAACATCGTCGATAGCCTTGAAGCCGGCGCCGTAGATGCGCTGAAACGTCATGGTGTGACTGATGCAAATATTTCGGTATTCCGCGTGCCAGGTGCGCTTGAAATTCCCTTGGCGGTAAAAAAAGCGACGGCATCCGGCAGTTTTGATGCTGTTATTGCGCTAGGTGCGGTCATTCGGGGCAGTACATATCATTTCGAAATAGTCTCCAACGAAAGTGCCCGCTGTCTTTCCGACCTGGCACTTGAACTTGACATGCCGGTCATCAATGGCGTGTTAACCGTTGATAATGTAGAACAGGCAATAGAAAGAGCCGGTAGCAAGGCGGGAAACAAGGGGACCGATGCAGCACTTGCAGCAATGGAAATGGTTAACCTTGTTCGTGAACTTAACTCACGTTTTTAGAAACAGATGCCAGACGCCGCTGAAACTAGCTCAAAACCAGCTGTTGCCCACCGCAAGAAAGCCCGCACCCTTCTTTTACAGGCTTTGTACCAGTGGCAGATTTCTGATTATCCTGTGAATGCCATCGAGGCGCAGTACAGGGCAGATAATTCCGGAAAAATAGACTGGGACTACTTCCACGAGATTTTTACTGGCATCACCTTATCTGTTGATATTCTGGATGGAAGCTTTGTGGCGTACCTCGACCGTGAAATAACCCAGCTAAATCCTATCGAACTAGCAGTACTAAGAATAGGCAGCTTCGAGCTGTCCAACCGAATTGATATTCCTTATCGCGTTGTTATCAACGAGTCCATAGAACTGGCCAAAAAATTCGGCGCCACTGACAGCCATAAATATGTCAATGGTGTCCTAGATAAACTCGCTCATAAGTGCCGCAAGGTTGAAATAGACGCTGGCGCCTGACATCTGGCAGTCTTCAACTAATGCTTTCTGAATTCGACATCATCAGGGATCTCTTCAACCAGCCCGGGCTCGGTGCTGTTGCCAATGAACATGTTCTCAAAGGCATCGGTGATGACTGTGCGCTGCTTTCGATTCCCGAGGGAAAGGAACTGGCCATGTCGATGGATACCCTCGTAGAAAAAATTCACTTTCCCGAAAATGCCCCTGCCGATCTGCTGGGCTGGCGTGCCCTGGCGGTCAACCTTAGTGACCTGGCCGCAATGGGGGCAGTGCCGCTTGGATTTACGATGAGTCTGGCAATGCTTGGGGCAGACAAGAAGTGGCTTGAGACTTTTGCCGCTGGACTGAAATCCTGTGCGCAAACATACGACTGTCCATTGCTAGGGGGTGATACAACCAGGGGACCTTTGGCAATTACCGTTCAGGCTCATGGGCTTGTAGAGTCAGGCAAGGCCTTACTGCGCAGCAATGCCCAGGTTGGGGACAGGATTTACGTATCCGGTTCACTGGGAAATGCGGCGCTGGCGGCCAGACATCTGGCTGACCGTGACAAGTGGAAAAGCGGGTCAATATTTGAATCTAGTTTTTACAAGCCGGTTCCGCGTCTGGGGCTTGGCAGCGGTGCTATCGGCATAGCTAATGCCGCCATTGATATATCTGATGGACTGCTCGCGGATCTTGGCCATATATGCCGAGCCAGCGGAACCGGTGCGGAAATACATCTGAAGAAAATACCGCTAGGAAAGTCGCTTGACGTTGGTCTTGATCGCAGTGAGGCGCTTGCTATTGCCGTAACGGGAGGGGATGATTATGAACTGGTACTGACAGTGCCAGAGGGTAAAGCGGCATCGCTTGAAAGCATGGCAAAAGACATCAAGATCCCGCTGGTCTGCATAGGGGAAATCACCCGAGGGAAAGGGGTGAGCTGTTATGATGCAAATGGTGTAGCGCTATCTTTTCAGACTGCAGGCTACCAGCATTTCAAAGTATGACTACAAAGCAACCCAAGGTATTTAGTAATCCCGTTCATTTCCTGGCATTTGGCTTTGGATCAGGCCTATCACCAAAGGCGCCAGGCACAACGGGGACCGTTGTTGCGGTGCTCATTCACCTAGCGCTGGCACCTTATCTGACACTCCACAGCTACCTGGCATTCCTTGTTGTCAGCTTTGTGGCCGGAATCTATCTCTGTGGTAATACTGCCCGGGATCTTGGGGAGCATGATTGCGGTGGGATTGTCTGGGATGAATTTGTCGGGTACTGGGTGGCCATGTTCATGGTTCCAACCACTTGGTACTGGGTTGCAACGGCCTTTATTCTGTTTCGCCTCTTCGATATTCTCAAGCCCTTCCCCATAGGTTTGCTGGATAAAAAGGTTCACGGCGGGCTTGGTATCATGCTGGATGATCTGCTAGCAGGAATTTATGCCCTTTTGCTCCTACAGGCGGCAATTCTTTTCACCGGGTTTTGAAATCTTCGACATGAAATGAGCACACTAGATTTAGTCGGCATTAATCCCCAGATGAACCTTATTTCGTCCGCGTCTTGCTGGAAGTATCGGCAGGAAGTAAGCCAACTTTTGTTACTTCTATAAATAATTAAAAATATAAGTTGGTCAATCTTGCACTCGAGAGTCTGTCACAGGGCGTGGCCTAAGTTGGGCGAGATGTTTATACTTGCAGTCCGATTTTGAGGCCGGTTTTTATGCAACCGGCTTTTTTAAAGTGACAATCGTCCCAGGAGACAAAGTTTCATGCGTGAATACATGCAGTTTTACATAAATGGCCAGTGGGTAGACCCGGAAAGCCCTCGTTCACTAGATGTCGTAGATCCTGCTACGGAGGCAGTGGCCGGACATATAAGCCTGGGCAGCGATGCTGATGTCGATAAGGCTGTTGCAGCCGCGGCAGAAGCGTTTAAGACCTGGTCAGCTACCAGCAAGGAGGAGCGACTGCCGATTCTCAATCGAATAGTAGAAGAATTTGAAAAACGGGTTCCTGAACTGGGAGAGGCCATTACCGAAGAGATGGGTGCACCGACCTGGCTGGCTGTGGGCACCCAGGCTGGCATTGGGGTCAACCACTTCAAGACGGCAATCAGCGTGCTCGAGAAATTCGAATTTGAAGAAGACCGGGGTACCAGTCGTGTGGCACGTGAGCCTATCGGTGTCTGCGGCTTTATCACGCCCTGGAACTGGCCCATTCATCAGATCTGCGCCAAAGTGGCACCAGCACTAGCTGTTGGTTGCACGGTGGTGCTCAAGCCCTCTGAAATAGCTCCGTTTTCGGCCCAGATTTTTGCTGAAATTCTTGATGCTGCGGGTGTGCCTGCCGGCGTATTTAACATGGTAAATGGCCTTGGTCCTGAAGTAGGCCAGGCAATTGCTGCCCATCCAAAAGTCGACATGGTTTCCATTACCGGTTCGACAAGGGCGGGTATAGCCGTGGCCGAGGCCGCTGCAAAGACAGTAAAGCGTGTTCACCAGGAACTGGGCGGCAAGAGCCCCAACATTATCCTGGAAGATGCCGACCTGGAAGCAGCGGTGAACGGCGGTATTGCCGGCATCATGATGAACTCCGGCCAGTCATGCCGTGCACCAACACGCATGCTGGTGCCTAACAAGCTAATGGACCAGATCTGCGAGCTGGCTGCTGAAGCAGTTGAGAACTGGGCTCCCGGCGATCCCAAAGAGGACAGCCGCATGGGCCCGGTGATTTCCGAGTCCCAGTGGAACAAGATCCAGGGCCTGATCGAGAGCGGCATCTCACAGGGCGCAGGCGTTGTTACTGGCGGTTCGGGCAAACCCGAAGGCCTGGAGCAGGGCTACTACGTGAAACCCACGGTCTTTCGTGACGTGAAAAACGACATGGAAATTGCCCGCGAGGAAATATTTGGGCCCGTACTGAGCATCATTGGCTATGATACCGAAGAGGAAGCCGTGGAGATTGCCAATGACACCGAGTACGGCCTGGGCGGCTATGTGCACAGCAAGGATATCGCCCATGCCAGGCAGGTTGCTTCAAAAATTCGTGCCGGCTACATCAGCCTGAACAATGCAGGGCTGGACCTCAATGCTCCCTTCGGCGGATACAAGCAATCCGGCAATGGCAGGGAGTTTTCAGACCAGGCATTCGGTGAATTTCTCGAGTACAAATCACTGCTGGGATTCACCCCGGCGGCCTAGTTTTTGACCTATCGTAACGAATGAAAAATGTGCCACTGTGTCAGGCCCCCAGGGCCTGATTCGGCATTGCAAAACAGAGTCTTTCCCTGTATCGTAGCGCCTTTTTTTGGCCCCCAGAATTTTAATTAACCTAGAGGAAAACAACTACAATGAGTAAGAGCTTAGAAGACTTATTGCAAGAAGTTGGCAACCCGGTTGAGATGATGCGCAACTCAAAAATAGGCGCCTATGTCTATCCTGTTGTTGCACCTGAATTTCACAACTGGCGTTCTGAACAGGAAGCATGGCGGGAGTCTGCTGTACTTTTCGACCAGTCGCACCACATGGTGGACATCTACATCAAGGGCCCGGACGCCATCAAGCTGCTGTCAGACACTGCGATCAACAGCTTCGAGAACTTCCCGGTTAACCGTGCCAAGCAGTACGTACCAGTAAGCCACTCTGGCCACGTAATCGGTGACGGTATCCTCTTCCACCTGGCTCAGAACGAACTCGTATTTGTAGGTCGTGCTCCTTCTGCTAATTGGATCATGTATCACGCTGAAACTGGCGGTTACGACGTGGAAGTAATCCACGATGACCGTTCTCCTTCACGTCCAATGGGAAACCCTGTAGAGCGTATCTCTTACCGTTACCAGATCCAGGGTCCAAATGCTTGGCCAATCATTGAAAAACTGCACGGTGGTGAATTGGAGCAGTTGAAGTTCTTCCACATGGCCGACATGAACATCGACGGGACTAAAGTGCGCACTCTGCGTCACGGTATGGCCGGTGCACCAGGTCTCGAAATCTGGGGTCCTTATGCTGAAGGTCAGCGCATCAAAGACGCTATTCTGGAAGCTGGTGAAGAGTTCGGCATCGTACCTGTTGGCTCCAACGCTTACGCCTCCAACACCCTGGAGTCTGGCTGGATTCCATCACCTCTACCTGCCGTCTACTCTGATGATCGTATGAAGAGCTATCGTGAGTGGCTGCCAGCAGCCAGCTACGAAGGTAGTGCCGCTATCGCCGGTTCTTTCGTATCTGACAACGTCGAAGATTACTACACAACTCCTTATGAACTGGGCTACGGTCCTTTTATCAAGTTCGACCATGACTTCATCGGCCGCGAAGCCCTCGAAGCCATGCAGAACGAGAACCATCGTAAGAAAGTTACTTTCGCCTGGAACAACGAAGACGTGGTTAAAGCTTACGCTTCTCTGTTCGAGAAAGGTCAGCATGCCAAGTACATCAACATTCCTATTGCCAACTATGGTAACTCCTCATTCGATGCCATCATGGGTGGCGACGATGTGGTTGGTCTGTCTATGTTCTCTGGCTACAGCTACAACGAGCGCAGCTGTCTGTCTCTCGGTACTGTTGATGCAGACGTTGAGATCGGTACTGAAGTTGTCCTGGTATGGGGTGAAGAGCCTGCTACTGCCAAGACTACTGTTGAAGCGAAGAGCACCTCTATCGAGATTCGTGCCATTGTTTCTTCTGTTCCTTACGCTGAAGTCGTCCGTGACTCCTACGTTGAAGGTTCTTGGAGAAAGAAATAAGTCTTCAAGCTTATTTAAAAAAGCCCGGCACATCGCCGGGCTTTTTTTTGCTTCGATTTTGGGTAGGGGGAGTTTGCTGTGGCTACTGCGCTCATCCATGCATCGTTAAAAGAATTTTCCAAACCGGTCGCTTAGTTTACTAAGCTCCCAGCTCTGAAAAATTATTTTACCTCGCCTGCATTTCGCTCGTGACGCCACCGAAATTTGGGCTTTATTGGGCGGACTGCGTCCGCCTACAAATCATTTGCGTATAAAGGCTTATGGATAGTGCGAGTGAACAAATCAGAAAGCTGGAGCAGCGATTGAAAAGCCTGCTCGGTGAAGAAAATGTGATGTGGGATGAAGTGAACGCTGTTGAGAGAGATCTTCTTTTTCTGCAGGGCAATATTGAGCGGCAGACTTCTAATTCCCCCTATGCAGCCGAAGATGCGGCCATTGCGATGATGGAGAGTGCGGCAAAAAGACAAAAGCACTGAATCTATCCACTGGAATAATAGACACAAAAAAGGCGGCCTTCTGGCCGCCTTTTTTGAACATGGTAGTGGTTATTCCATCAAGCCTGCACGAAGGCTAAGCACCCAGTTCTTGACCGCATCCACGTCATCCTCGGAGAGGAGGTGGCCCAGGTTAGGCATGCCGCGGCCCGCATAGGCGCCTTCACGGACAATATTCTGGATGATGTCATACGTGGCAGGAGCCGCATAGCGCAGGTCAGCCAGCGCACCGCCGCTGGCACCACCGAAACCATGGCAGAGCATGCAGTGTGTGAAATACATGTCTTGCCCGTGTGCCAGCACCCCAGGGTCATCGTTGTATTCTATGGCAGTAAGTGCTGGCAGCGGCTGGCCTTCCACAGGCACGATCTCATTACCGTTGAGCTGAAATGTCCATAGCCTGCCTTCGGGCTTGTAGGCGCCGCTTGAATTTGGGCCAATGAGACCAGAGGAGCCACCCCAGCCCGCCATTACGGAAATGTACTGGGTGCCGTCAAGCTCGTAGGTCATTGGTGCAGCCATAATGCCAACGCCCAGGTCGACTTCCCAGACCAGTTCGCCTAAGTCGGCTGTAAAGGCTCTTAGGTAGCCATCGGCAGCTCCCTGGAAAACAAGGTTGCCAGCGGTGGCCATAGTGCCGCCATTGATGGTGAAGTCATATTCGCGTGTCCAGCGTGGTTCCCTGGCGACAGGGTCCCAGGCAATTAGCACACCAGGCGAGTCATAGGTTGGCCCGGTGCCCTCTGCATAACGGTCATCCTCCCGGAATGGACGGTCGGCCATGGTGCCGAGACCGATTCCAAGGTTCCAGCCCGAGGGCTCGTATTCCCAGTTTTCATCGATGGCATAGCGGAAAGCTGCATCATGCATGCTGGGCAGATATAGCAGGCCGGTTTCCGGGCTGAAAGACATCGGGTGCCAGTTGTGGGCACCAGACGGTCCTGGAGTGATCAGTGAAATGGAATTGTCATAGCGGGCCTGCGGCGTCTCTATGGGGCGGCCGCTTTCCAGGTCAACACCCGTGGCCCATGTGACGCGGGCATAAGGATCGGCGTACATTAGGTCACCGGTCTCAGCATCCAGAACATAAAAGAACCCGTTCTTGGGCGCCTGCATCACGACCTTGCGGGGCAGCCCGTTGATAAGGATCTCGGTAATCATCAGAGGCTGCACGGCCGTGTAGTCATAGTTGTCTGCAGGTGTAGTCTGGTAGTGCCAGACCACACTGCCGTCATCCACATTGAGTGCGACAATGGACGAGAGATAGAGATTGTCACCTATGCCGTTACTGCGGTATTCATGGCTCCAGGGAGAACCGTTGCCTGTGCCGACGAAGACCAGGCGCAGTTCTGGGTCATAGATAATAGAGTCCCAGGGGTTGCCGCCTCCACCGACTTCCCACCAGTCACCAGCCCAGGTAGCAGCGGCAGTTTCAACATCGCCATTCTCAAAGCCGTCGGCCGGATTACCCGGAACTACCCAGAATCGCCATACTTCATCGCCGCTGTCCGGGTCATAAGCAGTCAGGTAGCCACGTGTGCCAAGTTCGGCGCCGCCGTTACCAATCAGGACCTTGCCGTCAGCCACACGGGGCGCGCCGGTAATGGTGTAGGGTTTGCTCTGATCGACAGTCACCACACTCCACTCGACTTCACCCGTGGCAGCGTTAAGCGCAACCAGTCGGCCGTCGATAATGCCGGCAAAGACCTTGTCACCGTATATGGCAACACCACGATTGACGACGTCACAGCAGGCCTTCCAGCCCATGGAGCGGTCAACCTGGGGATCATAGCGCCAGAGTTCCTCCCCGGTTCTGGCATCCACAGCGAACACTATTGACCATGACGCCGTAGCGTACATGATGCCGTTGTGTACCAGCGGTGTGGCTTCAAGTCCCCTAAATGTGCCTGTGTCATAAGTCCAGGCGACGCCAAGTTCTGAGACATTAAATTGATTAACTTGGTTGAGCGGGCTGTAGCGTGTCTCACCTGCATCGCGTCCATAACTGAGCCACTCTTCGGCTTCGTTGGGCGCATTGATTAATGCCTGGTCGGTTACATTGGCAGTAGCCGAGAAGGCAGGCGCGGTTGCAGTTTCCTGTGGCTCATTGCTTTCCTGCGAACAGCCGGCAAGCAGTGCCAGTGCTGTCATGGTAAAAAATGTAAAGTAACGGCGAATGCAGTTTGCAATCATGAAGTAATTCCCCTTCGGTCTATCGTTAAAGCAGAGCAGAAAGTCTACCACAACCCAGCTACGCCGGGTGAGACCAGATGCAAGGGGCAAGGAACGACCTTTTTGCTTGAAAGTAACAAATAGGGGTTATAGATTTCAGTTACTTTAGCTTGAAAGCTAAATCCCAAATAACATCCTTGCTTGCCTCTTACTTTTAGCGCCTGAATACCCTCAACCAGCGCCAGAAATTCAGCAATCCCGAGAGGGAACTGGCTAGATAGGTTAGGGCACAGGCGGTGAGAATTTTACGTGCTGCGCGGTAGTCGGTATTACTGATGTATTGACCTTCTTTTAGTATCGGTAGGGCCCGGCCAAAACTAGCATCAAATTCAACAGGCAGCGTAATCAGATGCACAACCGTATTAAGAAGCATGCTGAGAATGACCACCAGCATTAATGGTAGGGCTAGTCTCGCTCCACCCGGAGTGAAAGCGATTAAAGGCATTATCAGAAGGGCGACTCCTCCAACTCTTTCGAGTTTCTGAGCAGATCTGACCATGTTGGTCCGGGTTGTAAGCGGTTTGTATTGTTTAAAATCCTGCATGGCATGACCGAATTCATGGGCGGCTACGGTAATTGCGGTCAAGGATTTACTATCCAAATTGTCCTTTGAGAGCCTAACTACCTTGTCTGTGGGGTCATAGTGGTCTCCCAGTTCGGTTCCTTCAATTTTCAGGTAATCGAGTTCAAATTTCTTTCGCAGGTGTTTTACTAACTCAGCACCTGTGCCCGGAATGTCATCCCGATGATTGCTGTATTTTTGCAATATGTGCTTGGCCCAGAACTGCGGTCCTAGAATAAGTAAAAACAGTAATAAGCCAAGAGAGAGGAAAATCATGAAGTAGGAATCTTAAGTAAAGAATGGGAGTCGTTATATTTCTGTGGCAGTTTAAACAATAGTAATCAATACAGGCTGAATTTCGACAATTATTTAGGAACTTTTAATATGGTACATGACCTAAAAGCGAATGTAGAAAATGCGATTGCTTTTTATTGTACTGCTTATTAGGGAGATCCAGCCAAGGCAGTTGAGTTATATGTAGGAGATGATTATATCCAGCACAATCCTATTGTCGCTGACGGTAAACAGCCTTTTATTGAATACTTTACTCAAATGGCTCGGGATTATGCAGATAAGTCCATAACTTTCGTCAGGGCGGTGGCAGAGGAAGATATGGTCGCTATGGATACCCACCAGGTTTGGCCGGGTAATGATCAATATGTAATTATGGATTTTTTTCGCTTCGATTAGGCGGGTAAAATCGTCGAGCACTGGGATGCTATTCAGCAAATACCAGCAGATTCAAAGAATCCAAGTACTATGTATTGAATTAGTAGAATCGAAGATGATTAGGGGGAAAGCCATTTCCACCCCTCCCAAAGCCCGGGATCTTCTGTTATTAACTCTTCAAGAACCTTCAAATAGGATTTCATCGCTGTTTTCATGGTTACGGATTTATTTCCATCACTCACCGGTTTGATAACCAATCTGAAACTATTACCCCCTGCCCAATTTAAATAGCACGCAACTATCGGTATCTGCTTTTTTGCTGCTAGCTTAACTGTTCCTGTTGGGCAGGAAAGAGTAGTACCCATGAATGCAAAATCTTTGCGGTTTTTATCATCAAATAAAGTGGGAAAATCATTTGCGGTAATGACGAGATGATTTTTCTCAAATGCTCTTAGAATCGGACGAACCTGTTTTTTCGGTTTTACCAGGATAATGTCGCCACCGTTTAGAAGTTTCTCTGCATTTTCATAAATGCGGTTTACTCGTTTGCTGAATTTCTGGTATCGCTTGCTGCTTCGGTCATCCATTGCAATTGTTGTTACCGGATGACCTAACGTTGCCAATAGGTTGCAGAACAACATATTGAAATGGTGGTGGTATGTCATCGCCAACACCCCTTTGCCCTGCTCGCATACTTTCTCTAAATGCTCTTTGCCTTCAACATCAACGTGGCATTGGTGAATCCATGAAATGCTTTTGCCTGAATAAAAAGCGCTCTGAAAGCGCTGCACGCCAATCAGGGCTAGATGCCTATTCCAAGCGGCGATAATATCTTTGTCTCTCTCAAGCCGCAGCTTCAAGCCTTTGTAGTAAAGAGGTTTTTGTTTGGTGGAGGCGGGATGTATGTAGTGAACAGAGCTAGCAGCAACATTGTTGGCCCTTGAATAGGGTAAGCAGGTGCGAAGAATGTTGATCCAGATGATCAGGAGCTTAAGTCTAATTGTAGTTAGAATACTCATAGCCTGTAAATTTTTTATTCCGGAGAAGTCTCGAAACCCAGTTGCGCAACATAGGCTAAATCTTTATCTGAGAAAAAATCGGTGCCATGCGCTTTGTAACGACCAATTGTGTCTGGAATGTTCACGAGTTCAGTGAGTGCTGAAATTTCTGCAGAATCAACTTTGATATCAAGAAATTCAGTTAATTCTCTGACACCTTGATCAGGCGACTGGCAGAATTCATCAAAATTAAGCAGTAAGAAGTCATTACCCAGCTTTTGTCCAATTTCTTGAACGCGTTTATGTGTCAGGCACCAGTACTTCAATGAATTCCTGGGAGTTATTTCGCAATCCTCTCCAAAAAAACGTTTGCCCCAAATTTTTAACTGGTTCTGGTTGCTGCTGAAAGCCATGTCAAGCCCGTTTCGCATTACATGAATATATTTAATGCCATCAAAAATGTTGATTAACCTGTCAAGAATGATATGAGTATTAGGTGCTTTCCAACCCCATAAAGTTGCAGGATTCTTAGGTGACTTTTCGGCTAAAAGAGTTGTTGCCCTCTCCTGTAGCCAGGAGGCTTGATGCTGGAGTCGATCGGAAGCTGCAAGAGAATTAACAAGTTCTCTTTGGCGTCGATTGAAAGGCTTGCTGCCGGTCATACCGGCAGCAAAGGTTTCTGCCAATTCACAAAACTCGCAGTCCGTGGTGTCAAGTATTTCTGGTCGAGTAAAGAGTAAGGCAAACCAGAGATTATCATTTGCCTCATTAAGGTCCTCACCGAGGAAGTAGCCAAGCTTTTGCAGGTAAGAGGCGACCAGGCGGGTGCCGCTACCACCGACACCGCCAACAGCAACAGGGGGTAGGTAATATTGCAGAGAGCTTAAAGAGGGCATGATGATAGTGAAAAAATTATTTTTTACAGATTGCCACGCAGCGCTGGCTGTTCATTGGTGATTTGATAAATTCAATTGATGAAAAAAGCTGCTCATGGTTTTGCAGTATTCTTTTTATCGAAAGTGGAGAAAATAGAAAGGTTTGATCAATTTCTCCCTGTAAACTGACACCTATGAGAGGGTGTGATGCCTCCGTTTTAAGCGGGTCGGTTAAAGTGGAGTTGAATTTTTCATCTGCTAACGTTGGAAACTCAATGATCAGCTTTTCCGTGCAGAGTTTTGCAATCATGCGCAAAGCATGAATAGGTTCCTTCAAGTGATGAAGAACATTAAGCAAAAGGACAATATCGAAAGTGCAATTTAAAGGTTCGCTAAAAATATCCTGATATCGAATCTCTGCGCTTGAGCCCGTAACAGCTTTTACTATATTGGCGCCTATAAATCGATGGCGCTTGAGTTCGGTGCCTACAACTTTTGCGGCATTGCGTTTTTCTGCTTCAAAACAGAAAAATCCGTAAGCGCATCCAATATCTAGTACACTTTTCCCGCTCAGATCGTTATCAAGAAGGGCGAGGCTTGGTGACCTGTCATCCCCTTCAGTTTCAAGGTTGTTGCCAAGCTGTATACGCTGGTATTCAAAATCATTACGGTTGATGATTTGCTCGATATCTTGATCAGAGTAATTGGCGTATTTTTCTTCATTCAATAAGGCGGTCAGAGCATCGCTTGATGGAATGTTTTCGTAGGCTGTGGTTTCTGCATTGACAATGCGGACATTGATCCGGTGTTGCCCAAACAGTTTCAGCCATTGGTTGTAGAAATTCTGTAAATCTAGACGGCACAGTAGTTCAAAAATATCGCGCCCCGGATAGAACGTATTTCCCTCTCTAAGCCTGTCTTCAGCGTTCTCTTGGAGCAGAATCCTTTTGGAGAGCTCGGCAGGGTGAACGATCAACATCGTTGCCTTGATGCGCTCATTGAGCTCCAGTAGTCCTGCCAGCACACCGTCGCAATTGAAATCATGGTCAAGATTGTCAGCTTTGTTGTCGAAAGGACGAAACAGGTTGTAATGAACTACACAGTCTGAATCTGGCAGGTTGCTGAGATTTGCATCCAACTCATAGGCCATCAGAACTGGAAGATTAGTCCATTCCCCTTCATTAATCTGGTGTTCTATATAAGTGGATTTCCCAGAGCACGAAATGCCTAAAACCAGGTGTATTTCACCAGAATTCATATGCTGCGCCTGAAGAGAAAAGAAGAAATTGTATCAGTCATGAACACGAAATGCCCCATCTGGAATTGAAAGTTTTGCAAAGTATTCAAGGTGTTATGCTATCGAAGGGATTCTTGTTTGTGGTTAGAATAGACTCCTTTTTCCGGGGTTTTACATTGAACTGGACCGACATCTTATCTGCCGCTGCTACCCTGTTCCTGGTGCTTGATGCACCGGGCAACATTCCCGTTTTCAATGCCATCCTCTCAAAACTGGATGAGAAACATCGCACCCGTGTCATAGCCAGGGAAATGATTATTGCCCTGGTGATTCTTGTGGCATTCCTGTTTGCCGGGAACCTGATTCTTTCCTTTCTTGGTCTGACCCAGTCCTCGCTGAATATAGCCGGCGGTGTTCTGCTGTTTATTATTTCCCTGCGAATGATTTTTCCCGGGCGGCAGCATTATGGTGACGAGGAAACCGAGGATCCCTTTATAGTGCCTATCGCAGTACCCCTGACCGCTGGTCCCTCAACGATCGCCATCCTCTTGTTTCTCGGCTCCAGTCAGCCTGAACGCATCTGGGAATGGTGTATTGCACTGGTTATTGCCTGGCTCGGTAGCACCATCCTGTTGGTATTGTCACCACGCCTGATTGATGTGATTGGGGAAAGGGGCTCCAGGGCCCTTGAGCGGCTGATCGGGATGATCCTGGTTATCCTTGCCGTGCAAATGCTGCTTAACGGCATTGCCGAATTTATTCAGAGTCTCTGATGCCGGCACCAATTCTTTATATTCCCCATGGCGGTGGTCCCATGCCGTTGCTGGGTGATCCCGGTCATCTAAAGCTGATTGAGTTCCTTAAGACTGTTGTTAATCGCTTTGAACGTCCAGAAGCCATCCTGATTATCAGTGCCCACTGGGAATTCCAGGTGCCTGCGCTAACGGCGGGGAGCAAACCTGACCTGGTTTATGACTATGGCGGTTTCCCTGACGAGGCTTACCAGATCACTTACCCCGCCCCGGGTCAGCCCGAACTGGCCAGGGACATAGCCGGCCTGCTGGCAGCCAGCGGACTGCCTGTCCACATGGATGACCAGCGCGGTTTTGATCATGGCATGTTTGTTCCTCTGAAGCTGATGTACCCGGATGCTGATGTTCCTTGTCTGCAACTGTCACTTCTTAACCACCTGAATGCCATGGGCCATATCGAGCTGGGCAGGGCGATGGCGCCGCTGCGCAAGCGGAATGTGATGGTACTGGGCTCAGGCATGTCATTTCACAACCTGCGTTCTTTTTTCATGCCCGGTCTGGTCAGCGACCAGGACAATCTGGCGTTCCAGGAATGGCTCAATGAGGTTAGCACCTCGGACATGAGCGAACAGCAAAGAGCTGCATCATTGGCAAACTGGCATGAAGCGCCGGGCGGTATGGCCTGTCATCCGCGACCTGAGCATCTGTTACCCCTTCATGTCTGCTATGGTACGGCCAACAAGAAAGCCGAACGTATTTTTTATGATGAGGTGATCGGCAAGCCTGTTTCAGGATTTTTGTGGGAGTAGAAAGTTGAAAGTTAAAAGTTGAAAGTTAATAGATGCAAAAGTGACTTATTGAATCTTTCTTTCCACTTTCCACTTTTCTCTGGAACGAAAAAGGGCGCCGAATGGCGCCCTTTTAAGTTTCCGTTCCCGGTTTAGTACTTGTAGTGTTCCGGCTTGAATGGCCCATCAATGGGAATACCGAGATAATCAGATTGCTCCTGGGTCATTTTGGTGATCACACCACCGAAGCCTTGCACCATGCAGGCAGCCACCTCTTCGTCAAGGGTCTTGGGTAGAACTTCAACCTTGAGGCTTTCCTTTTTAGATGCATCATCCAGATCTGCAAACTTGCGCTCCCAAAGATACATCTGCGCCAGTACCTGGTTGGAGAAAGAACCATCCATGATGCGTGAAGGGTGACCAGTTGCATTACCCAGGTTGATCAGGCGGCCCTCGGACAGAAGGATCAGGTAGTCGTCGCTGCCGTCGTCATTTTTGCCGCGGATAACCCGGTGAACCTGAGGCTTAACTTCTTCCAGGGTCCAGTTTTTGCGCATGTAAGCGGTATTGATTTCGCTGTCAAAGTGACCAATGTTGCAGACTACGGCGCCTGATTTTAGGGCCACAAGCATATTGGCATCACAAACATCAACGTTTCCCGTTGTCGTCACGATCAGGTCAGTATTCTGCAACAAGTCTGTGTTGATGCAGGCAGGGGTACCGTCATTGATGCCGTCTTTATATGGCGAGACAACTTCGTAGCCGTCCATGCAGGCCTGCATGGCACAGATCGGATCGATCTCGGTGACTTTTACAATCATGCCTTCCTGGGAGAGGGACTGCGCCGAGCCCTTGCCCACGTCGCCATAACCAACAACAAGCGCTTTCTTGCCTGACAGCAGCATGTCGGTACCACGCTTGATGCCGTCATTCAGTGAGTGGCGGCAGCCATACTTGTTATCGTTCTTGGACTTGGTGACCGAGTCGTTAACGTTGATAGCAGGCACTTTCAGCTCACCCTTTTCGAGCATATCGACAAGGCGGTGAACGCCTGTGGTAGTTTCCTCGGTGATACCGTGAACATTGTCCAGAATCTGCGGATACTTATGGTGGGCCATCGCAGTCAGGTCGCCACCATCGTCCAGCAGCATGTTGCAATCCCAGGGCTCGCCATCTTTAAGGATTGTCTGCTCGATACACCATTCGGCTTCCTCCTCAGTCTGGCCTTTCCAGGCGTAAACCGCAACGCCGGCAGCGGCCATGGCCGCGGCAGCATGATCCTGTGTGGAGAAGATGTTGCAGGATGACCAGCGTACCTCGGCGCCAAGAGCAACCAGTGTTTCAATCAGCACGGCAGTCTGAATAGTCATATGAATACAGCCAATAATCCTGGCGCCGGCCAAAGGTTTGCTTTCGCCATATTTTTCCCTCAGGCGCATCAGGGAAGGCATTTCCGCTTCCGCGAGGGTGATTTCCTTGCGGCCAAAGTCGGCGAGGCCGATATCCGCAACTTTATAATCTTCGCTCATTTTTTCCTGTTTCCTTTACTAAAAAGTCAGGGCGATAGCTCGCCCTGACTGGATTCATTATTGAATAACTGGCTCTGCTTACAGGCCGGCGTCTGCTTTCAGTGCTTCGGCCTTGTCGGTTTTCTCCCAGGAGAATTCCTCGCGGCCAAAGTGTCCATAGGCAGCCGTTGGACGGTAGATTGGCGCCAGCAGGCCAAGCATTTCAATCAGGCCGGCGGGCCTGCAGTCAAAGTGCTCACGCACCAGCTTGGTGATCTGGTCATCCGAGATTTTGCCTGTGCCGAATGTGTCAACCAGGATGGAGGTCGGCTCAGCTACACCGATAGCGTAGGAAAGCTGCACTTCACATTTGTTGGCAATACCGGCAGCGACGATGTTCTTGGCAATGTAACGGCCGAGGTAGGCAGCGGAGCGGTCAACCTTGGAGGGATCCTTGCCTGAGAAAGCTCCACCGCCGTGGCGGGCCATGCCGCCGTAAGTATCAACGATGATCTTACGTCCGGTAAGGCCACAGTCACCATGGGGGCCACCCACGATGAACTGACCTGTTGGGTTGATATGGTACTTGGTGTTTCCTGTCAGCCACTCAGCTGGCAGTACCGGCTTGATGATTTCTTCCATAACCGCTTCACGTAGGTCTTCCTGGGTGACATCGGCAGAATGCTGGGTAGACAGTACCACGGCATCAATGGATTCGATCTTGCCGTCAACATAGCGGCAGGTCAGCTGGCTCTTGGCATCTGGCTCAAGGAAGGTCAGCTTGCCGGCTTTACGCACCTCAGCCTGCTTTTCAACCAAGCGGTGTGCATAAGTGATCGGGGCAGGCATAAGGACGTCGGTTTCATCGTTGGCGTAGCCAAACATCAGACCCTGGTCGCCAGCACCCTGCTCTTTGTGCAGCCCTTCACCCTCGGTAACACCCATGGAGATATCCGGTGACTGTTTACCTATAGCATTCAGAACGGCGCAGTTGTGTCCGTCAAAGCCCTCAGCAGAGCCATTGTAACCGATATCGAGGATGACGCCGCGAACGATTTCTTCCACATCAATTACAGCGGTAGTGGTTACCTCACCGGCAACTAGTGCTAAGCCGGTATTAACGAGTGTCTCGACAGCGACCCTGGATTTTGGGTCCTGTTCAAGCAATGCATCAAGAATGGCATCAGAGATTTGGTCTGAAACTTTATCAGGATGTCCCTCAGATACAGATTCAGATGTGAACAAAACTGCTTCAGTCATGCTGTTTTCCTTCTATTATAATTTGCAAACTACAGGACGGTACAAAAATAAGTGTCCCCCCAGGAATTTACTATGGCCTCAATCCAAAGGATTGTTTAGGTTTGCTCCTGGCTTGATCATTCCTCCGGCTTACGCTCGTCAAGCTAATACTAAGCTCAAACTTTCCCCTTGGCCGGCATTCAAAACATGCTGAAAGCAGGTCTTTCTCTTTATCTGATTGGGAAGTCGCTGAAGCTTGTTTTATGAATCAGACAGGAATTACAGGGGCGTGAATGTATCACTCTGACAGGGATTAGGCAAATACCCCGAATAGATATTCGGGCAGCGAAAAAGACAAAGTTTTCGGCATATTTCAGCGTTTTCCTTGTGGAAAAAGTCGGCGTGCTGGTACACAATATCTGGTCACTTCAATAATAAGAATAATCAAAAAAACGGGACCCAGGAGAGAGCAGTATGCCGGCTGAAACATCAAGCAATACCGGTAGCGAAAGCATTACATTAGACAAAAAGAACAGAAAAGAGTGCGCCAATGCCATCAGGGCATTGAGCATGGACGCAGTCCAGCAGGCCAATTCAGGACATCCAGGCGCCCCTATGGGCATGGCGGATATTGCCGAGGTCTTGTGGAATGATTACCTGCAGCACAACCCCACCAATCCCTACTGGATCAACAGGGACCGTTTTGTGCTCTCCAATGGTCACGGCTCCATGCTCATCTATTCTCTCCTTCACCTGACAGGTTACGACCTGCCCATGGACGAGATCCGCAATTTCCGCCAGCTGCATTCAAAAACACCGGGTCATCCCGAATATGGCTATACGCCGGGCGTTGAAACCACCACCGGGCCGCTGGGCCAGGGACTGGCCAATGCGGTGGGCATGGCGATTGCGGAACGCACCCTGGCGGCGCAGTTCAATGAAGACGGGTTCCCTGTAATCGATCACTACACCTATGTCTTTGCGGGTGACGGCTGCCTGATGGAAGGTATTTCCCACGAGGTCTGCTCCCTGGCGGGCACCCTGAACTTGGGCAAACTTATCGTTTTCTATGATGACAACGGTATATCCATCGACGGTGAAGTCGAGGAATGGTTTGCCGATGATACCGAGAAACGCTTCCAGGCTTACAACTGGCAGACGCTGTCAGCTGACGGTCATGATCCCGACAGCGTTATAGCCGCCATTGAGAAAGCACAGGCCAATACCAAACAGCCCACGATTATCAGCTGTAAAACACAGATTGGTTACGGTTCTCCCAACAAGGCAGGCACCGCGGCTACCCATGGCGCCCCACTGGGAGAGGATGAAATTCAGGCAACGCGGCAAGCGCTGGGGTGGGAGCATCCACCCTTCGAGATTCCCGAACAAGTTTACCAGGCCTGGGAAGCCCGGGAGAAAGGCTATGCTGCCGAAACTGCCTGGAAAGAGCTGTTTACACGCTACGAAGAAGAATATCCCGTGCAGGCCTTGGAGCTCATTCGCCGGGTCAAGGGCGAGTTCCATGCTGACTTTGAATCCTATGCCTATGCCTATATTGCCGAATGCAACGAGAAGGGTGAGAGTTTAGCCACCCGCAAGGCGTCTCAGAATGCTATTGGCGCCTTCGGTGAATTCCTGCCTGAGCTCATTGGCGGCTCTGCCGACCTGACCGGGTCTAACCTTACCAAGTGGGGCGGCAGCCAGCCAATCAGCTCAATGGCGCGCGGCAACTACATTTTTTACGGGGTACGCGAATTCGGTATGGCCGCCATCAACAACGGTATTGCGCTCCACGGTGGCTTCATCCCCTACAGCGGCACTTTCCTGATTTTCATGGAATACGCCCGCAACGCGGTGCGTATGGCGTCCCTGATGAAGCAGCAGAGTATTTTTGTCTTCACTCATGATTCTATCGGGCAGGGTGAGGATGGTCCGACACACCAGGCCATAGAACAGGTCTGCGCGTTGAGGGTTACGCCCAACATGTCGGTGTGGCGTCCAGCTGATTCAGTTGAAACCGCGGTAGCCTGGAAATCTGCTCTGCAGAACAAGGGTGGCCCCACCTCGCTTGTACTGACGCGCCAGGGTGTCCCGCATATTCATAGAAGTGATGAGCAGATTGCCGCTATTGAAAAGGGTGCCTATGTCCTTGAGGATTGCCAGGGCGAGCCTGAAGCTATTGTGATTGCCACTGGCTCTGAAGTGTCAGTTAGTCTGGAAGCGGTTAAATCACTGCAGGCGCAGGGGAAGGCTGTGCGTCTTGTGGCGATGCCTTCAACCGACGTTTTTGATGCTCAGGATGAGGATTACCGCGAGTCCGTTTTACCCTCTAGCGTACGCAAGCGTGTAGCCGTGGAAGCGGCACAGGTTGATTACTGGCGCAAGTATGTCGGTCTAGATGGTAAGGTTGTGGGGATGACCTCGTTTGGGGAATCAGCCCCGGGCAAGGTGGTCATGGAACACTTTGGATTTACGGCCGAGAATATCGCCGCCGAGGTCAGCAGCCTGCTTTAAATCGCTTTTGCAGGCGGTTTTTCTGTTGGGTTCAACCGCATGCCCGAGTGTCCTCTTTTGGTCTATAGTCGGTACTGTCCATGAATGTATGAATCACGTCGTGCGGCTCATAGTCCATGACTTTCATTTCTTCGAAAACTTACTATAGCAGCCTGACCTTGCCTTCGTAATCAAACAATCAGGAGTTCTCGCCAAAGTAGCGGTATAAGATGATGGTCCTCAATGCAGCCCCATAATTAATTTTCCAAGGGTGGTGTTTTCATACCAAAAACGGTGCGCGGGGGCATATAAACGGTGCAGATTAATTCAGAGTAATCGGTTATGATTCTTGCCTCTTGAGAGCTCATAAACAGTTAACTTCTAGCAGCAGTATCCATGGCTATTCGCAGTATTCACGATTACCCCCTGAAAGATCAAAGAGTTCTTATCCGCGAGGATCTTAATGTTCCCATTAAGGATGGGCAGGTTGTCAACGACACCCGTATCATGGCGGCATTGCCGACCATCAAGTTAGCTATGGCAGAAGGTGCCAGGGTAATCCTGATGTCTCACCTGGGGCGGCCCGAAGAAGGCGTCCCAATAGCTGAGCAGGCCCCATTTTCAATGGCTCCAGTGGCGGCTTATCTTGGCGATCTGCTTGGACAGACTGTTGAAATTATGCCCGCCGATTTTTCAGAGGAAGCCTCGCTTGCCTTACCCGCTAGCTCCTGCGTACTGCTGGAAAATGTGCGCACAAACGTGGGTGAAAAGGGCAACGATGAAAAACTCTCGCGCTATTACGCTAGCCTCTGCGACATTTTCGTGATGGATGCATTTGGTGCTGCACACAGGGCGCAGGCCAGTACGCATGGGGTTGCCCGCTTTGCCGAGAAAGTCTGTGCCGGTCCGCTGCTCAAGTCTGAACTGGACGCCTTGGACAAGGCGCTAAGCAATCCTGAGCGCCCAATGCTTGCCATTGTCGGAGGTGCCAAGGTGTCCAGCAAGCTGGAAGTACTGAGAGCCCTGGCTGGTAAAGTAGACCAGCTAATCGTGGGCGGGGGCATTGCCAACACCTTTCTTGCAGCCGCGGGTTTACCCGTTGGTAAGTCACTGATCGAAGAGGACATGATAGGGACGGCCAAGGCGTTGATGGCAGAGACAGACATTCCGCTGCCTGTTGATGTCATGGTGGCAAAGGAATTTTCAGAAGGGGCAGAGGCAACACTGAAAGCCGTCAGTGATGTCGGTGAGGATGATATGATTCTAGATATCGGCATTGAAACGAGCGAGAAGCTCACGGTAATTATTGGTGGAATGAAAACCATCCTCTGGAATGGCCCAATGGGTGTTTTTGAATTTGAAGCGTTTAGTGCTGGCACTGAAAGTATCGCCAAGGCCATAGCCGAGAACGCAGGTTTTTCCATTGCCGGTGGCGGTGAAACCATTACGGCTATCGACAAATATGGCATTAGTGAGAAGGTTTCCTATATCTCTACGGGTGGTGGAGCGTTTCTCGAGTTCGTACAGGGAGAAACGCTGCCGGCAGTGGCGATTCTCCAAGAACGTGGTAAACAATTAAAAGTTAAAAGGTAGACGACATGGCATTAATGAGTTTGCGACAGCTGCTGGATCATGCGGCGGAAAATGGTTACGGCGTTCCTGCGTTCAACGTTAACAACCTGGAGCAGGTGCGCGCCATCATGATGGGTGCCGATGAAGTGAACAGCCCAGTAATTCTTCAGGCATCAGCCGGTGCCCGCAAATATGCCGGCTCAAATTTTCTCAAGTACATGATCCAGGGTGCCATCGAGGAATTTCCTCATATCCCCATCGTGATGCACCAGGACCATGGTGTATCGCCGGCTGTGTGCCAGCGTTCAATCCAGCTGGGTTTCTCCTCTGTGATGATGGATGGCTCACTGGGTGAAGATGGTAAGACGCCGATGGATTTTGAATACAACGTAAATGTCACGAAAACGGCTGTTGAAATGGCCCATGCTTGCGGTGTTTCCGTAGAGGGAGAGCTAGGTTGTCTGGGGTCACTGGAATCTGGCATGGCAGGTGAGGAGGACGGTCACGGGGCAGAAGGTCAGCTCAGCATGGACCAGCTCCTGACAGATCCAGAGGAAGCGGCACAGTTTGTTGAGGCGACACAGGTAGACGCTCTGGCTATTGCCTGCGGAACAAGTCATGGCGCTTACAAGTTTAGCCGTCCGCCGACGGGCGATATCCTAGCCATCGGCCGCATCAAGGAAATCCACCAGCGAATTCCCAACACCCATCTCGTCATGCATGGTTCCTCGGCAGTGCCGCAGGACTGGCTGGCCGTGATTAATGAATTTGGTGGTGAAATTCCTGAAACCTATGGTGTGCCCGTAGAAGAAGTCCAGGAAGGTATCCGCAACGGGGTTCGCAAGGTGAATATCGATACGGACCTGCGCCTGGCTTCAACAGGTGCCGTGCGCCGCTTCCTTGGAGAGAACAAGTCGGAATTTGATCCGCGTAAATTCCTGACTCCTACAATCAATGCGATGAAAGATATTGTCAAAAACCGCTTGGAAGCATTTGGTACCGCCGGACAGGTGTCGAATATCGGTAAGATCTACAACCTGGAAGAGATGTCCCAGCGCTACTCTGCAGGAGAATACAAGGCCCAGGTACTCTAGGGCCGTTTCTGTAGGAAGATAAAAAGCTATTGAAGCTCACTGAAGAAGAAGCCAGGCAGATCCACCAGTTCTACGGTTGGATCAGGGACTACCTAGCCGACCTGTCGCGCAGTACCACAGGCGATCTTTCCCATGCCATCAATTTCGGCTACTGGCCGAACACCTGTAAAAATCTCTATGACGCCCAGATGGCCTTCTGTGATCTGATTGCAGAATTACTGTCGCCACTGGAAGAGGGTATGCATGGTGTGGAAGTAGGTTGCGGCATAGGGGGTTATGCTATTCGACTTCTTGAAAAGCATCCTGTTGAGCTGATCTGCTATGACCTGCTCCAGGAACACCTAGATATAACCCGCCGGTATGCCGAGAAAAAAAGCGTGGAGGACAGACTGCATACCATCCAGGGCAATTCCATGAACATGGAAAGCATTGAGGATAACAGCCTTGATTTTATGTATAGCGTCGAGTCTTCTTTCCACTATGACGAGAAACAAAAATTTTTTAACGAAGTCTTCCGCGTTCTGAAACCAGGTGCCGTGTTTGCATATGCCGATATCAGTTGTGAGGATATTTCCAGGATTGCGTTCAAGGACGGTAATCATTTTTCATCAAAGTTAGAACTGGATGAGTATATAAACACGGCCGGTTTAACCATAGACCAGCATCGAGATATAGGTGAACAGGTATATGAACCTCTTTATGATTACACCGCGCGGTTTAATGATAAAATTCTGGATGCTCCGCCCGGATCCACCAAGGCCAAGGTCGGTAAATACTGGGACCTGGTGAACAGCAATTACACCAAGTTATACAGACAGGGAAAAATGGGTTACCAGGTCTACCGGCTCTGCAAATAACTCTCCAGCTGCTTATTAGCTATACTCTGCCTCTTACATTAATAATACATTTTGACCGGAACTGCTGTCATCGGCGCTCTTGCTGCATTGCGCTTTAAACTGGTGATTTCCTGGGCTTAGCTGCTTCCAGTTTTGCTGTCATATGTATAACCTGCCAACTGCTACCATAAGCGTTTTGCATCCTTATAACGCCCGGCAGCGACCTGATTTCCATGCAGGCCTCGAAAAAAGTTTGGGTGCTACATCAGAGCCGACTGATTGTTAACTGGCCGTGATGGTCTCGACACCTGATTCTTTACCGAGCAGTAAAATATCAGCCGGCCTCCGCGCAAACAGGCCGTTTGTAACAACTCCCACTACCTCGTTTAGCTGACTTTCAAGCTCCCTGGGATTCACGATACTCATGTTATGCACATCGATGATGATGTTGCCGTTATCCGTAACGACACCTTCACGGTACACAGGGTCGCCTCCGAGCTTTACTATCTGTCTGCCGACATGACTTCGGGCCATAGGGATTACCTCAACGGGCAGCGGGAAATCGCCCAGTACATCCACCCACTTACTGCCATCGGCAATACAAACAAACTCTTTAGAAACGGCAGCAATGATTTTTTCGCGGGTCAGGGCAGCACCGCCGCCCTTGATCAGCTGTAGATATTGGTTGGTTTCATCGGCGCCATCAATATAGACGGTCACCTCGTTAACGCTGTTAAGATCATAAACAGGAATGCCATGATCTTTGAGTCGACTGGCGGTTTCCTCTGAACTTGCCACAGTTGCATTCACTTTCTGCTTCACCTTGGCCAGCTCCTCGATGAACAGGTTTGCCGTGGAGCCGGTGCCCACACCAATTACAGCATCGTCATCAAGGTACTTCTGAATATAGTCAAAGGCAGCGGCTGCAACGGCCTGCTTGAGTTCATCCTGGGTCATTTAAAGGTCTCTCTAGTCTCTGTGCGTAAGGCACTAGTCTAGCGAAGGGCAGGGCGGGTTGCGAGGCTCAGGATGGAACGTAAAGAGAGTGAGAACAAAGTTTGCAAGAAGCGCAGAAAGTCATTATTATTCAGTTTGTTGTGCTACTTATCTAATAAAAGATATTAAAAATAGACTCTAAGCATTTGTTAGTTAATATTTATCAAATATGTTTTAGTTTATTTGAGGGTGGTATGAAAAAGAGTCCTGACCTGATGGTGGTTCTGGTAATTGTATTCAGTGCCGGTATCCTGATTAGCAGCGTTGCCCAGAGTGCCTTGTTCTAAACAAGGGTTTTGGCAACTACAACAATCAACCGGCCAGGTACATTTGCTGGCCAGTGATTATCCCTCCCAGAGGTACATCCCAATCGGAAGCCTCGAGATCCTCAACCTTCTGGCTTTCATGCGCAAGACCAATTAGCACCGGCTTTTCAGCTGATTCTTCCTTAATGAAGGCAAAACTTCGATCGTAGTAACCTTTCCCCATTCCCAGCCTGTTCCCCTGGTCATCGAATCCGACCAAGGGGAGAAAAACATTATCCAGCTGTCTTGGCTCAATTACAGTGGCGTCAGTATCCGGTTCCAGCAGTCCATAGATATTGGTAACAAGCGGGGAGTCCGGCAGATACTGGCGAAACTGCAGTGTGGTAGTTTCCTTCTGGAGCACGGGCAGGTAGCAGGATTTGCCCTGCTGGATGAGATCATCGAGTAGAGCCAACGTACTTACTTCACCATCTGCGGCCATGTAGAGGGCGACATGCTCTCCGACGGTAAATGCATCTTGGTTTCGGACCGTCTGCGCAACGGCCCTGGCTGTTTGTTCTTGCTCAGCAATGCTCAGACTGCGGCGTCTTTGACGAAGTGCCTTCCTTAGAAATTTTTTATCCAGATCGCGCATATTTAATTATATGTAGAGTAAGTGGTAATAAATAAATGAGCAGTGGAGAGGCAACAGAGATGAAAAAATCAACTCCCCGAAATACCGCTGCTGAAATTGCCCTGAACCGAACGGTTCAGGTGGTGGCGCGTCCGACGCCTTAGGCTTTCCGTCTAGCGGACATGCACACAGCGCCATTGGGCAATGCCTCCGGGTAAAAAATATCGGCTCAAGAACACATTCAACTGGCCAATACCCCAGGGAGTAATGGGTCCATTATATCCCAAATAGAATTGGCTGGGGGTTATTTTTCGACATTGATTGGAAAAAGGAGGACGGGTTTTGTGTTCAGATTTCTATCTGACGACTGTCATGAATGGCTTTTTCAATTTTTTGCTGGAGTGACTGAATTTTTTCGATCGAGGAGCTTTCGGATTCCTCGGCCTCTTCAGACTGTTGTAGTAGTTCGTGGCAAATATTAATGGCTGCCATGATAGCTACTTTTTCAAAGGCCAGTGTTGAGCTGGTTTTTTTTACCTTGGACATCTGCTTATCCAGGTACTTGGCAGATTTACGAAGGGCCTCTTCTTCAGAGGGAGGACAGCTGATCTGATAGTCCCGGCCCAAGATGGAGATACTGACTGTATCGACTTCTTCTGTCATTTCTTCTGCCATTGGGAGGCGTACTCCTGATTGCCAGTGAGTGTTTGTGGTTAGCCCTGTTCGAGTGATTTGAGACGCTGCAAAACTTTTTCAAGCCGCGTGCGTGCCAGCTGATTTTTTTCTATTAGTGTTTGGCGCTCATGTTCCCAGTTATGCTTGTCGTCCCTAAGCAACTGGTTCTCTTTTTTCATGTCGTCACAAAGTTGAATTAATGCATCAACTTTGCCTTCTAAGGTATTGAAACTAATATCACTCATGGTGCTCATCTTCCCTAAAAATTGACGGCATGCCACTATAATGCCCCCTCCCTGAAGGGTCAACATGAGATTTTCCAGCCAAGTGCGCGGAATGCAAAGAGCGTATCTCAATTCAGTAAATTAAAGTACTATCATTGCTGCCCGCAGTAATTTATTACCTATTCTCATGGCGCAGTGACATCCCTATGGCAGCAGATTATTACATGACCGCAGAACTCCTGGCTTCCCATGGTATTGCTGCTCCAGTCTCTGAAATTCATGGCGTTCTAAGCGGTCAGATCTGTTCTGGCTGCGGCGATCCAGATCTTGACCTTAGCAAGAAAATTCTCGATATAGATAGGAATATAGAAGAAGTAATTACTAACTTACTTAATCTGCTAGCAGAAGATATTCGTAAACAGCTGGGTGCTGAAGACTATAGCTTTCAGCCCCTGCTTCCAGAGGATGAGCAGTCACTGAGCAGCCGTCTTTCCGCCTTGGCCATGTGGTGCGATGGTTTCAATGCGGGCTTTGCCGGAGCCTGGGTTCGTGATGACGCCGCTATGTCCGATGAAACTCGTGAAGTCCTTGAAGATTTCTCCCGAATTGCCCTGGTAGAAGAGGAAGACGAGGAATTGCCGAATAACGAGAATGAAGCGAATCTCATGGAAATCATTGAGTATGCCAGGATGGCAACCATCACCCTCTATCTTCAAAATACCCCGAAAAAGCAGCTGCAAAAGCATGAGGACCTGCCTGAAGATACGCCGCTGCACTGACTAATCATTTATCCACTGAAGACAGCCGACAATGCCCAGACCACTGATCAAGAAATCAGAATACAAGAAACGTCGCCGTGAGCTGATGGCACATATGGAATCCAATTCCATAGCCATCCTTTCCTCGGGCGATGAGATCCTGCGCAATGGAGATTCCCATTATCCCTTTCGCCAGGACAGTGACCTTTATTACCTGACTGGTTTCAGGGAATCACAGTGCTGCCTGGTATTGATCCCGGGCAGGAAACAGGGTGAATGCCTGCTTTTCTGCCAGGAAAAGGATCCTGTCAAGGAGCTCTGGACCGGTCGGCTTATGGGACCTGAACAGGCCGGGGGAACGTTGGGCGTCGATGATGCCTTTCCCATTTCCGACATCGATGAAATTTTGCCTGGCCTGATCGAGGGCAGGGAGCGTGTTTATTACGCCATGGGGCGCGATGAACAGTTCGATCATAAGGTTATGGAGTGGGTCAAAGTCATACGCAGCAAAGTGCGTGCAGGGGTGCATCCACCCGGAGAATTTTTGGTGCTGGATCACCTGCTCCATGAAATGCGGCTGTTGAAATCTGCCGGAGAAATCAGAGTTATGCGCGAATCGGGGCAGATTGCTGTCCGTGCCCACAAGCGCGCCATGCAGGTGTGCAAACCCGGCATGTATGAATACGAACTGGAAGCTGAGTATCTGCATGAATTTGCCCGTTCCGGCTGCCGTGAAGCCGCCTACAATTCGATCGTGGCCAGCGGAGAGAATGCCTGCATTCTTCATTACAACGAAAATAATGAGCAGATGAAGAAAGGCGACCTGGTGCTTATCGACGCCGGGTGTGAATACGAGTACTACGCTTCTGATATCACCCGTACATTCCCCGTCAGCGGAAAATTCAGCAAGGAGCAGAAGGCTATTTACGAACTAGTTTTAAAAGCCCAGCTCGAAGCCATCAAGGTGGTGAAGCCTGGTAACCACTGGGATGATCCGCACAAGGTGACCGTCCAAGTCATCACCGAAGGCCTGGTCGAGCTGGGCCTGTTAAAAGGTAAAGTCTCCAGCCTCATCAAAAAAGGTGACTACAGGGATTTCTACATGCATCGCGCCGGGCACTGGATCGGCATGGATGTGCATGATGTGGGTGACTACAAGATAGAAGGTAAATGGCGCCTGCTTGAGCCTGGCATGGTCATGACTGTGGAGCCTGGTATCTATATCGCTCCAGACAATAAGAAGGTCGACAGAAAATGGCGCGGCATTGGGGTGCGTATCGAAGACGATGTGGCCGTTACAGCAGATGGACATGAAGTCCTTACGGATGGATTGCCCAAGACCATTGAGGACATTGAAGCCTTCATGGCGGAGGCCGGATGACGCTATGCCGGTCTGAACAATATGACCTGGTTATCGTCGGGGCCGGCATGGTCGGGGCCAGCCTGGCCTGTATTCTTGAACAAGCCGGCCTACCTGATTCCCTGAGGATTCTGCTGGTAGAAGCCTCACCCATTGATCTCAAAAAACCTCCGGCGCAGCCTTCCTTTGACGCCCGCAGCACCGTGCTCTCCCATGGCACTGTGCAGTACCTAAAGGACCTGGGATTATGGACAGCACTTGAGCAGAAGGCCGAACCGATTTGCCATATTCATGTTTCCGACCAGGGTAAATACGGCACTGTGAATATGCAAAGCGCCGACATGGTCGTGGATGGCCTGGGGTGGGTGGTTGAAAACAGATTGCTGGGCGGTCTTTTTAATCCGCGCCTCGCTGCCGCGCAAAAAATTGAGCTCTGTTCTTCAGTCAAGGTGGCCAGTGTAACTCCCCGCCGTGATGGGATGGTGGTAGAGATTACCCATAAACAGGACTCCGCGATTATTACCACTCCCCTGGTTGTTCTCGCCGAGGGCGGCCGCTCGGGGCTGTGCGAAAAAATGGGAATTCACCGCGCACATGAGGACTATAACCAGGCCGCAATTATCGCCAACGTGGCCTTTAGCAAGCCCCATGAAAATGTTGCTTTTGAACGTTTCACTCCCAAGGGTCCGCTGGCGTTGCTGCCCTTGCCAACACTTGAAGGTGAGCACCGTGCCGCATTGGTGTGGACCCAGGAAAGTGAACATGTGAATGACCTGCTGTCTCTGCCTGATGCTGCTTTCCTGGGGCGTCTGCAGAAAGAATTCGGCTCTCGCCTGGGCAGCTTTTCCCGGGTCGGTAAGCGTCATGCCTATCCACTGAGTCTCGATCACGCCGAAGAGCAGGTCAGACCAGGACTGGTGTTACTGGGTAACGTGGCACACTCGCTTCACCCTGTTGCCGGCCAGGGTTTCAACCTCGCGTTTCGTGACACCATGAAGCTGGCTCAGATTCTGGTGCGCACCTTTCAGCAGGGAAGCTCGCCTGGAGCCGTTGCAGTCCTGCATGAATATCAGCAAGCCATTAGCAAGGACCAAGACAGAACCGTTGCTTTCAGTCACTACATGACCCGCCTGTTTTCAACAGAGAACAGCGCGGCTGTATGGGTTAGAAAATTTGGTCTTTTCAGTATTGACCTATTGATGCCCCTCAAGAAAGCCTTTACCCGACGGGCAATGGGCCAGGGTGAGAAGAAAGTCAGCCTAGGCAGGCATGCCTGAATAGCCAGTATGTCATTGCAGGAGATACTTTTTTCACTTGAGCAGGCTTTACTCCACACAGACTGGTCAGACCAGCAGGAGAAACTTGAGCTTATGCTTGCGGAAGAATTCAGTGAGATTAATCCGGCCGGGTCGGTGATCAGCAGGGCTGATGTTATCCTATGGCTGCTACAGAAAAACCCCGAACACCGCTGGGAAATCACACCCGATGAAGTTATTGAACTGGGTAATCAGTCGGTGCTGCTCACTTACCATGCCAGGCAGGCGGTTCCCGAAAACTCGGGGTCAAAAGGCTCAAGGCATATTTCGCTGTGGCACAGCAATACCCAGGGAGACTGGCAAATGCGTTTTCATCAGTCGACCAGAATCCAGTAGGATAAAAAGAAGTTTGACTCCAAAATACCCTTCTAACTGGTTAAAAAGATAAATGATTTAAGGAAAACACCCCGGTTATGTTTGAATCCCTGGGCCTTGGCCCAAACCTGCTAAAGGCTCTTGATAAACTCGGCATTGAAAAGCCCACCGACATCCAGAGCCAACTGATTCCTGTTATCGCTGGTGGAAGTGACGTGCAGGCATGTGCAAAAACAGGGAGCGGCAAAAGTGCCGCCTTTCTCTTACCGCTTCTGCAAAAAATGATTGATGTGCCTGCGCCAAATACGGCAACCCGCTGCCTAGTTATTTCGCCTACACGTGAACTGGCCCAGCAACTGGATAGACACTGCCGTGATCTTGCTCGCTTCACCTCAGTGAACTCGATGACAATCTTGGGAGGAGAATCATTAAAGGAGCAGAAGGCGAATTTGCGAAAAAATCCTGAAATTGTGATCGGTACCCCAGGGCGTTTGCTGGAGCATGTGGAGAAAAATTCACTACTCCTAAAAGATCTGGAGTATTTGGTTCTTGATGAGGCCGATCGCACCCTGGATATGGGGCTTCAGGATGAAGTGACGGCAATTGTTAAGTCATGCCGTCCCGAGCGTCAGACGATTCTTCTGTCAGCTACACTGAAACACAAGGGGTTAGCTGAAATCACCAGGGGCATCCAAGTGAAGCCGAAAAAAGTGATCCTTGACTCTCACCGTCAGCCGCACGAGGCAATCAAGCAGCAAGTTATTCTTGCCGATGATCCCGGGCACAAGCAGCAGCTCTGCAACTGGCTACTTGCCAATGAAAATTTCGAGAAAGCACTGGTTTTTACCAATACGAGAGTCCAGTCCGAAGACCTGGCTGTTTTTCTTATCCAGCAGGGACTGCCTGGCGCGTGCCTGCATGGTGAAATGCTGGCGGATGAGCGCAAGCAGGTGATGAGGCTGTTTCGGGATGGTAAGGTAAAAGTACTGGTAGCCACTGATCTTGCTGCCCGCGGACTGGATATTCCCGCTGTCAGTCTCGTAATCAATTTTTCCCTGGCAAGAACGGGCAGTGACTATGTTCACAGGATTGGACGCACTGGAAGGGCTGGTCAGAGCGGCGTTGCAGTATCACTGATCTCACCGCAGGAATGGAACTTGATGGAGAGTATTCAGCGCTATCTTAACCTTGCCTTTGAAAAGCGCGAAGTGGAGGCGTTGCCGGCAAAGTTTTCCGGTCCGGCCAAGAAAAAGAGAGCGCCGAAAAAACAGAAAGGCAAAGCGAAAAAGGAAAAACCAAAATCCAAGCAGCGCCATCGATACAAAAAGGCTATTGGCAAGCGTCGTGAACCGGCACAACAGAAGAAAGATGAATTGCAGTCATTAGGCCTTGCGCCCTTAAAAAGGGCTGCCCGAAAAAAGAAAGGCTGAGGTAACCAACCAGATTATCAGTTCACATTTGACGCCGGCAGGTTGAAATACAAGGACAACTATTCCTGTTTTTTCCAGCCACGACCTGGTTGCCGCCGGGAACCTGGCTCATGAGTCTGGCAAAATGTAAAGGCCTATGCGTTAAGTAAATGACGCGCAGCTATAACTCTCTGTTTGATAAGATTAAATTAATGTTAATTTAAATGGTATCCTAGTTTTTTCTTAACAAGATCTTTATGGTCCGATGCTAATCTTTCAAAATTATTACACTCTAGGCCTGTATTTCCTATCCAAGTAAAGAGCAGATGAGCACCAAGAAGATAGTCATTATTGAGGATGAGCCGGATATTCTTGAGGTTCTAAGCTACAACCTTAAGAGAGAAGGTTTTGAAGTTTTTTCAGCGACCAACGGCACAGAAGGTCTTGCCCTTGTCAGCAAAGAAATTCCAGATCTGATCCTGCTCGATTTGATGCTGCCAGGGATTGATGGTATTGAAATTTGTAGCTCCATAAAAAATGCCCCTCCTACTAAGAACACCCTGATAATAATGGTCACGGCTAAGGGTGAAGAAAGCGATATAGTGCTGGGCTTGGGTGTGGGGGCGGATGATTACATAACGAAACCATTCAGTCCTAAAGAGCTGGTGGCACGCGTCAAGGCTGTGCTTCGCAGGGGTGTGCTACTAGATACCTCGGAACAGAAAGAAAAAGTAGAGGTGGGTACTCTGTCTATCGACACGAACAAGTATGAGGTTTCTGTTTCGGGCAAGAATGTCCGTCTGACCGCAACAGAGTTTCGCTTGCTGCGCTACCTCGCCAGCCACCCTGGGCGTGTATTCTCCCGAGAACAATTATTAAGTCGTGCAATGGGTGATGATGTCGTCGTTGTGGATCGTAATATAGACGTCCATATCCGTGGCATACGTAAAAAAATGGATATTGAGCCCTCCATGATTGAGACCATAAGGGGAGTTGGATACCGTCTGCGCGAGTTCGTCTAAACAGTTTGCTAACTGTTTGTTTTATAATTCATCCGACTGGTCGCTACCAGATCTAGAATTTATATAACCCGGTTTTATCATTCCAGTTTTCAGAGCTGCTGAATAATGTTACTAAAGTCACAATATTTTTGGCGCACCTATCTAGGGTACGTGACTGTGGCTTTGATAGGGACGTTTCTTTTTTCTGCCACGCTTGTGTCCAGGGTGGAGCAGGATCAGCTTGTTAAATTAGATAGCTCTATGAAAGTTATGGCTGACCTTCTTGCCATAGCTGTAGCTCCTGCTATTCAACGCGCTGAATATGAAGAAATTCGCACCACGGTATCTAATGTGGCGCAAGACTCATCAATGCGGATTACAGTCGTGGATGGCAACGGGATAGTGCTGGCTGATTCCCATAAAAACCCAATGGCAATGAATAATCACCTGCGTCGTCCAGAGATCCAGTTGGCTTACACTAATGGCTTAGGCTCGTCAGAAAGATACAGCTTCACACTTGGTGAAGATTACAGATATCTTGCTGTACCAATTTATGCGCGGCAGCAACTGGCTGGTTATGCCAGGGTGGCAAAATCCTCTGAAGATCTTCGAAGTGAAATCAGCTTGGAAATTACGGTTTTGCTAAGGAATTCTGCTGGAGTCGCGTTTGCCATTCTTTTGCTCGCTTTTTACCTTGCCAGTCGCCAGGCCGGTAAAGTAGCTGAACTTACCACAGTGGCGGAAGAGATTTCTAAAGGCAATTTTGAGCGCCGTATCCCGGAAGGCAATAACCTGGGGCTGAAAAAAATGGCCGAAGCCATAAACCAGATGGCCAGAAGCTCAGCACAGGGAGTTACCGAGGTTATCGCAGACCGAAATAGACTGACAACTATCTTTACCTGCATGGTAGAAGGTGTCATCGATGTTGATATGGACCAGAAAGTTCTGCATATCAATGAAGCGGCGACCAGGCTGCTGTCTGTAAATGAAAAAGAGTGCATTGGTCATCCTATCTGGCAGGGAATACGCAGCCAGGAAATTCTCAACGCCCTAGATGAGGCTATTCGTAATCGCTCTGTGATCAAGACTCAGATGCGGTTAAACAGGGAATCGGACCCTTTAATCATAGATATTTATGCGGCATCGCTAAGTGATGACCAGGGATTACCAATAGGTGCCGTTCTTGTTTTGCATGACATTACTGAAATAAAAAAACTTGAAAGAGTGCGAACTGATTTTGTTGCAAATGCTTCGCATGAACTTAAAACACCAATAACGGCAATCAGAGGGCTGACCGAAACTATCCTTGATGATGAAGAGGTCGATAAAGAAACGGTAATTCACTTTACCAATCGCGTTCATGCGCAAAGCCTAAGACTTTCCCAACTCGTTGGGGATTTGTTGACAATTTCGAGGCTTGAGAACTCTCAGAGCGAAAAAGATTTTGGCAAAATTAATTTCGGTGACCTGGTCAGGCAGTCCGTGAAGGCGGCCCAGACTTCTGCAGAGGTAAAGGGCCATAATCTGGTTACTGAATTACCGAACACAGAGCTGTCCGCCTTTGCGGATCGGCAGAACATGAGTCAGCTAATAGATAACCTTATTGATAACGCGATTAAGTACACGGAAGAGCCCGGGACAATAACAGTTCGACTGAAAAAAGAAGGCAACTGGGCGGTCCTCGAAGTGCAAGACACTGGGCTGGGTGTCAGTCCTCAGTACCAGCAGCGCGTGTTTGAGCGCTTCTACAGGGTTGATAAAGCCCGTTCTCAGAGCCTAGGCGGGACAGGTCTTGGCTTGTCTATAGTAAAAAATATTGCTGAAAAACACGGTGGTAGTGTCAGCGTGGAAAGTCAGCTGGGCAGTGGATCCACATTTACCTTTCGCTTGCCTCTGGATCCTTCTTAAATTCAACAAGGTATAAAAACGGGATCCAATTAACTGGATCCCGTTTTTTAGTATGCCGTCTTTAAGCCTAGAACTGAAAAAGTTAGCTAGGTAGGTTAGAAAGAAACATCCCACTGCAGACGCAGGCGATTATCCGATTCGTCCTGGGCGAAGAAGGTGTCGTCCAGAGTAAGTCGTGAATAATCAAGCGTTATCTTGTTATTGTGACCATTAAAGAACCAGTTGGCTCCAAAGGTTGTCTCCCTGCGCTCATTTTCAAGAAGCAAGTTGGACTTGTTCGGTTCGTCTACGTAAGCGTAACGAAAAGCCAGTTCCAGCTCTGGCGGAAATTCCGGAAATACGTTATGGAAAAAGTATCCGGCCTGTACATATCCGCCTGTGAGTTCGTGTTCCAAACCTGTTGCATTGTCCTCAATGGTTTTGCGGTGATATTCCTGCTGAGCTGAGAAACCTCTGTATTTAAAGGCAAATTCCTGGACCCACTGGTCGATGTCATACTGATCTATCGAAGCATCGGCTGGTTTTTCGAATCCATCAAGATTGCCACAGCCCGATGAAGACCAGCGTGTACAGGTACCAGTTGTAGTAGCTCCCGCAATGGCAAAGCTGCCGGTTGGGCGTTCCGTATACTCAACATCTGTCTGACGCCATGAAAGATCCCTGCCTAGGAAGTTCCATTGCAGTCTCCCCATGTACATCAGATCGTTGTCAGTATTGTTAACTGAGCGGCCTTCGCCATTAAACACACCTGCCCAGAAACGCATGTCTGCCGCGGTCTCCTTGAAGACATGTCCTCTAAGTTGAACGCCAACCTGGCGGTCAATGGTGAAAACTCGGTTTGCAATTGAGCGTTCTACGAACTGCTGCCTGCCTGAGGAGTCCACACGCTCACGGTTCAGGTCTACCTTCCACTGACCCAGACGGATGCCGCCCCAGTCCCACTTGGCGATATCAATGCGCCAGTCAATTACCCTAGCACTTGATGCGGAGCTGCTGTCATCGGTATCACGTGAGGGCTGAAGATCCACCTCAAAATAATAGCTGAGCCAGGGCTTGAAACCGCGGCCACCTATCTTCATTCGCAAGCGACGTGCTTCGAAGTTGTTCTGGGTCTCTCCATTGAAGTTTGAAATCTGCCGAGGGTCTGAGCGATAGGGTGTAGTAAACCTGGTTTGTGCTCGCCACTGCAGATCGGTTCTCCAGTTTCCATCGCGTGTCTCAAAGCGAAATCCGCTGCTGGTCTGACGTGTGGTAACCGGAAATTCCGTCTCGATCTTTTCTGTGACAGTAGATTCAACTCGTTCCTGGATAGAAGCGAGACTGACAACGGGTAACTCGGACGTTTCTTCCTGGAGGATATCCTCACTAGTAATACTGTCCCTGGCTATCAGGGCATCGTACTGCTCCTGGTTAATAGCCCCATTTTGGAGAAGGATATCCAGTAACTCTTCGTCAGCGGCATAAGCACCAACTGAAGAAGAGAGCAAAACAGTGGCAACTAATGCCTGTTTTAGCTTATTCGGTTTGGTTTTTAGGTTCATTAGAAGACTCCGGCCCTTTTGGCTGTTATTTCACGGCCGAATTTTTCCAGAGAATTATTAAGATTATATGAAGGGAGTGTTAAGTTTTAAATTTGTCGTTAAATTTGGGTAAAAAATTTTTAAAGCAGATTTAGCGGAAAATTGATCTTTTAGCCAAGTCATTGATTTTGCTGAAAATAGAAAATCTCCACATTTTGAGTTGATTTATATTAAGAATTTACGGAAAGGAGCAGGTTTCTTTATGAAACCTTAACAGAGTGATGTAACAATAAAGTTTGTTTTAGCTGGTAAATATCTGACTATTGGGAAATTCAAGACAATGAAAATGACTAATTTACTTAAAATTTCTTCCCTGCTTGGCATGGTTTTGTTCATTTCTGCCTGCTCACAGGATGAGATCGCTAGCGGTTCCGCCCAGGAAGCAGGGACAGAACTTCGCGGTACAGTCAGCCTGGATGGTTCTAGCACTGTATACCCTATCAGCGAGGCAATCGCGGAAGAGTTTCTTGCTGTGGCTCCCAGGGTAAGGGTCACCGTAGGGGTTTCAGGCACCGGTGGGGGGTTTAAGAAATTCCTTGCCGAGGAGACTGATATCAATGACGCCTCCAGAACCATAAAAGAATCTGAAATGCTGGAAGCGGAAGCCAATGGCATAAACTACCTGGAAATCCCGGTTGCGTTCGACGGGCTGTCAGTTGTAGTCAATCCTAACAACACCTGGGTAGATTACCTCACTGTCGAGGAGCTGCAGCAGATCTGGCAGCCGGGCAGCATGGTAGACAGCTGGGATGACATTCGTCCTGAGTGGCCAGCAGAGCCCATCAGACTCTACGGCCCGGGAACTGATTCTGGCACTTTCGATTACTTCACTGAAGCGATCAATGGCGAATCAGGTGCATCAAGGCCAGACTACACGGCCAGCGAAGATGACAATGTCCTCGTCCAGGGAATCAGCGGTGACGAGAATTCCCTAGGTTTCTTTGGTTATGCCTATTATGTGGAAAATCAGGATAAGCTGAAAATTGTCCCGGTGGATGGCGGTAATGGCCCAATAGCACCTACAGCAACTACCATCAACGACGGCACCTACGCACCGCTCTCCAGGCCCATTTTTATCTACCTGAATACCGCCAGTCTGGCTCGCCCAGAGGTAAGAACATTCGTTGATTTCTACATAGATAATGCGGGTGCCATGGCCAACGAGGTGGGGTACATTGAGCTGACAGCCGATATGTATCAAGACTCGCGCGAGAAAGTGGCGGCTTTTTAATTTCTTGACCATCTTTTGTTAATTTTTGGTGGTTTATTGGTCTACAATGCGAACCTTTCTTGACTGGTTCTGGCAATAAATTCCCATGGCAAAAGAGATGCAGGCGGATACGGCAGTAGCCGACCAGTCCAGCGAGCTTAAGGCGACTTCTTCAATTAGTGCGTCTAAAGTACGCTGGGGTGAATCCGCAATAAAGACGTGGCTGGCGCTGTGTGCGTTTGTGTCTGTGGTGACCACAGCCGCAATTGTCATTTTGCTGTTTTCCGAAACGCTCAACTTCTTTGAGTCCGTCTCCCCCGCTGAATTTTTCTTCTCAACAACATGGACTCCATTATTCGAACCAAGCTCGTTTGGTGTATTGCCATTAATATGGGGGACCATGCTGGTCACAATTGGCGCGGCAATTATTGCGATCCCAACCGGTCTAGCCAGCGCCATCTACCTGAGCGAATATGCCTCTGATCGTGTGCGAAAAATAATAAAACCAGTGCTTGAGCTGCTGGCCGGAATACCTACCGTGGTTTACGGTTATTTCGCCCTGACTTTCGTGACTCCAACACTACGTAACGTGTTTCCCGACATACAGGTCTTCAATGCACTTAGCGCCGCGATAGTTGTCGGCATAATGATTCTGCCGATGGTGGCCACCCTCAGCGATAACGCCCTTAGAGCTGTTCCTATTAGCTTAAGGCAAGGTGCATATGCACTGGGTGCAACCTCTTACGAGGTAACAACCAGAGTGGTTGTTCCTGCCGGGCTCTCGGGGGTTATGGCGTCATTCCTGCTGGCCATCTCAAGAGCGATCGGTGAAACCATGGCGGTGACACTGGCCGCTGGTCAAACCCCAAATATGTCGCTTAGCATGTTTGAAAGTATACAGACCATGACGGCTTATATAGTGCAGGTTAGCCTTGGAGACACACCCACAGGCGGGATCGCTTACCAGACCTTGTTTGCCGTTGCGACGCTTCTGTTCGTCATCACGCTGGTGATTAACATCGTGTCACAGATAATTCTGAATCGCTTTCGCGAAGTATACGATTAGGGAAGGTCGCCACATGTCTTTTTCTTCTGAAAGTGAAAGCATCAGCCTGGCAAGGCGGCATAGAAAAGCCAAACTGTTTTCTATATTTTGCGGCATGGTGACCTGGTCTGGCGTACTGCTACTGGCAGTTCTACTTTATCAGGTTTCCATAGATGGTTTTCGCTGGCTGGACTGGCAATTCATTGACAGCTTTCCATCTCGCTTTCCAGAGCGCGCGGGCATCAAGTCAGCCCTCGTCGGTACAATCTGGCTGATTTGCCTCGTAGCCTTGATTTCTATCCCTGTTGGTGTGTCCACTGCTCTGTACCTGGAAGAGTTTGCAGGCAAGGGCAAAATTTCTAAGATTATTGAAGTCAACATTGCCAACCTGGCGGGCGTTCCTTCAATTGTATACGGTATCCTTGGCCTGGCTATTTTTGTGCGCTTTATGGCGCTGGAGCGCAGCCTGGTTTCAGGCGCCCTGACAATGAGCTTGTTGATATTGCCAGTGATCATTATAGCGAGCAGGGAAGCTATCAAGACTGTGCCGATGAGCATCAGGTATGCCGCTTACTCTCTTGGTGCGACAAAGTGGCAGACAGCATGGGCCCATGTTCTGCCGGCTTCTTTTCCAGGCATCATGACCGGAGTAATATTGGCGTTGTCGCGAGCTATTGGGGAAACAGCACCTCTGATTATGATTGGTGCATTGACTTTTGTTGCTTTCCTGCCGGAAGGCCCAATGGATTCTTTTACAGCATTGCCAATCCAGATCTATAACTGGGTATCACGTCCGCAGCAAGAATTTCATGAGCTTGCTGCAGCAGGAATTATTATCCTGTTGACTGTTCTACTGATGATGAATGCCACTGCAATCTATATCCGTAATAAAACTGAGCGGAGACTGAAGTAATGAGTGAGTTTGAAGATCCGTCAGTTTTGCCGGAAATCAATACACCGATGAATAAGAAATCGGCTCTTGAGCTGCGTGAGGTCAATATTTTTTATTCAGACAATCAGGCGGTCAAGGACGTTTCGTTTAATATAAGGCGCAATCGAATCACAGCCATTATTGGGCCATCAGGTTGCGGTAAGAGCACCTTGTTGCGCTCCCTGAACCGAATGAATGATTTCGTTGAGGGTGCGAGGGTTGAAGGAGAGCTCCTGTTCGCTAATGAAAACCTTTATGGGAAGGATGTAGACCCTGTAGAGGTTAGGCGCAGAATCGGCATGGTGTTCCAGAAACCGAATCCTTTTCCAAAATCCATATATAACAATATTGCCTGGGGTCCGCTGATTAATGGCTATAGTGATTCAACTGACGAGCTTGTGGAAAAATCTCTGAAACAGGCAGCATTATGGGATGAGGTGAAAGACAGGCTGCATGATTCCGCTCTTAATCTCTCAGGAGGGCAGCAACAGCGTTTATGTATTGCCCGGGCCTTGGCTATGGAGCCAGAAGTGCTGCTTATGGATGAGCCCTGCTCAGCACTGGATCCCATATCAACTGCCCACATTGAAGACCTGATGTTTGAGTTAAAGGAGAGCTACACCATTGTGATTGTGACCCATAACATGCAACAGGCAGCCAGAATATCCGATTACACCGCATTCATGGAAATGGGAGATTTGATAGAATTCAACGTAACCAAACGTATATTCACTCGACCATCTGTGAAACGTACTGAGGAATATGTCACTGGACGATTCGGTTAACAACGGAAAGATTTATGTCATTACACCTGCAACGCGATCTGGATAAGCTCAAGAAAGAAATGCTTAAGTTGGGCAATATGGTGGAGGTTTCCATTAATAATGCCATTCTTGCCTTGAACAATCGAGAAAAGACATACGTTCATGAGGTCTTTGCTAACGAAGAGCTCATTAATGAGATGGAGGTTAAGGTGGAGGAGGACTGTTTGAAAATCCTTGCACTTCACCAACCAGTGGCCGTGGACTTGAGGTTTATAGTGGTCGTGCTCAAGGTAAACAATGACCTAGAAAGAATGGGTGACATTGCCAAAAATATTGCCAAGCGGGCAAGAGAGCTTATGGAGGTTGACCCCATTCCTGAGCTCAACAAGGTAATTCAAGGTCTTCCAGAGCTGATTAGGACCATGGTAAGAAACTCTCTTGATGCGCTGGTCAAACTAGATGACCAACTGGCGAGGGAAATAATAGATATGGATGATAAGGTCGATGACATAAACAAGGAAATGTATGTAGCGATCAAGAAGGCAGTTCGGGAAAACCCTGAATTGTCAGATGTGGCTATCAACTTGTTATCGACTTCTCGTTACATGGAAAGAATTGGTGATCTGAGCACGAATATCGCTGAAGACGTGATATTCATGGTAGAAGGTAAAGTCATTAGGCACGCTGAATAATCAGATGCGGTTTTACTTGTTTTCATTGGCAACATGCCTTTTAACATCCTGTTCATCGGTTCCCGATGAGAGCAGTGAGGTTGATCGGCAAGCCATCATCGATACCTATATCAGCATTGCACAAGCTTCTTATGAGGATTCTCTTTTAACGGCCCGCACCCTGGATTCCGCTATTGATGCCTTTCTTTCTTCACCGTCTAAGGTAACTTTGCAGCATGCAAAAGAAGCCTGGCTTACAGCGCGTGTTCCTTACCAGCAGACAGAGGCTTACCGTTTTGGGAATGCTGTGGTTGATGAGTGGGAAGGGCGTGTAAATGCTTGGCCGCTTGATGAAGGTCTGATTGATTACACGGCAGCCGCCTACGGCGAGTACTCCGATTTTAATTACTTCTATACATCGAATGTGGTTGCCAACGAGATTCTTGATGCCGGAGGCATCATAGTAGACGCCTTGATGATCACGCCCCAGCTCCTGGCTGAGGAGCTGCACGAGCTGGATGGGGTTGAGGCTAATGTGGCCACCGGCTACCACGCCATCGAATTCCTGTTGTGGGGGCAGGATTTAAACGGTACCAATCCCGGCGCCGGTGAAAGACCATACACAGACTATTCACTGCGTAGCTGCACCAACCGCAATTGCGACAGGCGCCGTGACTATCTGAAGTCTGCCTCCGTTCTGCTGGTATCGGACCTAGAAGAAATGGTGCAGAACTGGCAGCCAGGTGGCGCTGCCTATAATGATTTGCGCAGTAAGGGTGTGCAGGGTGGTCTTTCCACCATGCTCACCGGTATGGGCAGCCTTGCCTATGGTGAACTGGCCGGCGAGCGTATCCGGCTAGGCCTGCTACTGAACGACCCAGAAGAGGAACATGACTGCTTCTCTGATAACACCCATAACTCTCACTACTATGATGCCCTTGGAATCAAGAATGTTTTTATGGGGCAATACAGACGGATTAATGGTGAATTAGTGAGCGGTACGTCACTGGCCGATCTGATTCGCCAGGAAACACCGGAAATTCATGCACAGATGATGGCCAGGCTCGAGGAAACAGAACTGGCCATGAAGGCTATGGTCGAGGAAGCTGAAAAGGGCAATACCTTCGATGTGCTGATAGGGCGTGACAACGAGGCGGGTGAGGTCATCATATCAAGGATTGTGGACGCCTTGATGGAAGAAACGCGTACCATTGAAAATGTTATCAACGCACTCGGACTTTCTAATGTCGCTATTGAAGGATCAGACAGCCTTGATAACCCTGCGGCCGTTTTTTAGATTCTTACTGCCAGTATCTGCCTTCCTGGCAGTCATTCCTGTTTTAGCCCAACACCCTCTCGACTTTGCTGCAGGTAAGGCACTGTTTGATAAAAACTGGGTGTTTGCCCCTGCATCAACCGGCGCCAGTGACGGCTTAGGTCCTTTTTTTAACGCAAGATCCTGCAATGCCTGTCATCCCGATGGCGACAGGGGCGCCAATAGCACGGCGCTTGTAGTTCACCTGAATGATCTTGCTTATGGTCAACAGATTCAGAAATTCAGCCGTCCCGGTGTTCTAGCTGAGGCACAGATTGATCTTAACTGGCCCGATAACGCTGAAACAAAACCTTTGCGACCTGTTGCAGTCAGTCTTCTCGATCTCAAATACGGACCTCTGACCAGTCCTGCCCTGTCTTTGCGGATAGCGCCACCAGTCTATGGTCTTGGCCTTTTGGAAAGTATCCCCGAAAGCGTCATTGAGTCACTGTCGGATGCAGAAGATGCCGACGGCGATGGTATATCGGGCCGGGTTAATCGTTTGCCCGATGGAAAGCTGGGTCGGTTTGGCTGGAAAGCGAGCCAGGCCAGTTTGTTCGACCAGATCGGCAGGGCCTTAAGTCTGGATATGGGATTGGGTAATCCGCATCTTCCAGATCCTTACGGGGATTGTACCTTGCTGCAGGCGTATTGCCGAAAAACCACAGAGGGCAATGACGCGGACAACCTGGAGGTCAGCCAGAAAGCCTTCGATTTACTGGTGAGTTACGTGCGTAAAATTCCTGCACCACCTCAGGTAAATCTCACCGCTGGGGAAAGCGTAGGACAAAACCTTTTTTTAGATGCTGGCTGCGGCAGCTGTCATCTACCAAAAATAAAATTTAACGGTCATGAGATCCATCCCTATACAGACCTGCTGCTGCATGACATGGGACCGGGACTCGCGGACGAACTCGAGGAGGGTGCAGCCGCTGGCAATGAATGGAGAACGCCGCCGCTGTGGGGGCTTGATCCGTCGCACGGAAATTTTCTGCATGACGGCAGGGCACGCAATCTCAGGGAAGCCATTCTCTGGCATGGCGGTGAGGCCAATGCCGCTAGGCAGGCTTTCCAGGAGCTGAACGAAAAGGAACAAAGTGATTTGATCGACTTTCTCAGTCGCTTATAATGAGAACTGTTCTCAGTTAGATAATTCACCATGACTAAATATTTACTCCTGCTTGTTACGGGATTTGCCACTTTTTCCCTGTTGGCCCAGGAGCCTGCAGAAAACTGGACCGACATTAACCTGGCGGTCACCGATGATCAGGTCACACCCGGATATCAGCGATTTGCAGAAACTGCTGCCGTCCTGAAACAAAGTGCAGCCGCGTTCTGTAGTGCACCAGGCGCAGAATCATTTAGCGCGTTCCAATCTGAATTTCATCGCAGCATGGATGCATGGCAGCTGGTGCAGCATATCCAGTTTGGTCCTGTTACCTATTTCAACTGGAATTTCCGCCTGCAGTACTGGCCTGATGAAAAGGGTACCGGAGCCAGGCAGTTGGATTCCCTGATTGACGGTAAAAATGAAGCTGTCCTGGAACTAGATCAGTTTGCCCGGGAGAGTGTCGGCATACAGGGCTTTCCCGCACTCGAGCGGCTTCTCTTTGAAGATAACAGTCAGCAGCAGTTAAGCGATGATGCTTTTCGATGCCGCGTCGCCCAGACAATTGCTGCCAATATCAGTGACATGGCGTCGGGAGTTCATGCGCAATGGATCAATGAGTTCCGGACGACAGTGGCCAATGCTGATGAGCGTGGGTTCTTTGAAAGTGCGGAGGACGCCACTATCGATTTCATGAAGGCGCTGGTTGAACCGGTGCGCCGCATTCATCAGCAGAAAATTGAGGAAGTTATTGGAGAAAGTATGGGCAGGGAACGTGTGCGCCGGGCAGAATCCTGGAGATCGGCCCGATCCGTACGCAACATCCGAATGAATGTGATTGCCCTGGAAAATCTTTTCACCGGGTCCGCTGACTCAGACTTCCAGCTGCATAATGTACTCCAGACAGATGACGTAGAGGTGATCAATGCCAATTTTGATTCCCTTCTCGAAGTGCTTGATGAAATGCCCGACGCCTTGGGCGTAGTATTAGCGCAGGATGACGGCCGTGAACAGATACAGGATGTGGCAGACAAGCTTGATGCTTTGTTTGAAAGCCTGGAAGCCGGTCTGAAGAATACCGATCTTTACCTGGGGTTCAATTCCCTTGACGGTGACTGAGCCTTGATTCTTGATCGCCGTCAATTCGTTGCCCTGGCCTCCGGGCTCATGGGTAATTCCCTTATCGCCGTTGCCGGCAATAATTCGCGGCTTTACCTGAGCGCGGCATCTGATGCGCAGAATCGCCACTGGGTCATTGGCTTCAGTGAAAACGAGCTGACAGTCAGTGAAAAGTTCAGGCATCAGCTGCCCGCCCGCGCCCATCACATCGCCGTCCATAAAGCGCTAGGTATTTATATCGTCATTGCGCGCCGACCAGGAAACTATCTCTGGGTAGGCGATCTGGCTACGGGCAGCAAGCTGGGTGAATTCACCGTACCCGATGATCGACATTTATATGGTCACGGCGTATTCACCCGCGACGGCAGCCGCTTCTTTACCACGGAAAATGCCTGGCAAATGGTCAACGGTGACGGCGGCAGGATAGCCGTATGGTCAGTTACTCGGGATGGGCGGTCGGTAACCATGACCCGCGATCTGGAGTTTCCCAGTTACGGTACCGGCCCGCATGAACTGCTGCTGAAGGAGGATGCCAAGGTCCTGGTTGTTGCCAATGGGGGTATACGGACACACCCGGACAGCGGCCGTGAAATGCTCAACCTTGAATCCATGCAGCCGTCACTGGCGTACATTTCTGTAGGAGACGGCCAGCTGCTCGAGCAGCACTTCCTGAAGTCTGACTTTCACAGGGCCAGCATACGTCACCTGGACATAAATGAGCATGGCCAGGTCGTGATGGGTATGCAGTTCCATGGCGAACCATTTGACAGGGTTCCGTTGCTAGCTACTCATGAGCAGGGACAATCATTGCGTCCGCTATATGCACCTGATTTTGAGCAGGGACAGATGGCACAGTATGTTGGTTCGGTACGCTATGATGTGTCGGGCCGATATTTTGCCGCTTCTTGTCCGAGGGGCAATATGATTACTTTCTGGGACGCTGAATCCGGAGCCATGCTGGACTCGGTGCGTTCGCGGGATGGCTGCGGAGTTTGCGCTGAGTCAAATGGTTTCCTGTTTACGGCAGGCACCGGCAGGCTCAGCCTGTACGATCTGGAATTGAATAAACTGACTTCACTGGATACTGATATTTCGAAGGTATTCTGGGATAACCATCTCAGCATTGCCGTTGTTTAGTATGACTCGCCTGATTTACTTATTTTTCTTACTTGCCTGCTGTCATGTTGCGGCTGCAGAGCAGAACCACACGATTGACCAGCAGAAACTGGAAGATCTTGGCCGCGCCTTGTTTTTTGATGTCAGTCTTTCCAGAGACAGAACCCAGGGTTGTGCCACTTGCCATGATCCGGCCCAAGCATTTATCGACTGGCGTGATAATGGCGTAAATAAATCGGCTTCTATGGGGGGTGACTTCATCTCACTTGGAGATCGCAATGCTCCCACCAGTTCCTATGCCTCCCTAGCGCCGGCTTTCCATATTAATGAAGAAGGTGACTATGTTGGTGGCTTGTTCTGGGATGGTCGCGAACCAGATCTGGAAGGGCAGGCCGGCGGACCTTTTGTCAACCCTATTGAAATGCAGATGCCTGATAAGGCCAGCGTGATTGCTAGGCTCCAGGAGCACACACTCTTTCCGTATGCATTCAAATCGCTTTTTGGTGAAGATATTTTTAACGATGTTGACCTGGCCTATCAGCGCATGACTGAGGCGATAGCGGCCTTTGAACGTACGGAATTTTTTTCGCCCTTCGATTCGAAATACGACCGCTACCTGAAAGGCGAGTATGAACCCACCGAGGAGGAGGAGTTGGGGTTGACCCTGTTCTTCTCCGAGCAATTCGCAAACTGCAACCAGTGCCACCAGCTTAATACTTCACCGGTCGCGGAGCGTGAACCCTTCAGTAACTACGTCTATGAAAATATCGGTGTGCCGATAAACAAGGCACTGCGCGCAGCCAATGGGCTAGGACAAAATCATGTTGACAGGGGACTGTTGGAAAACCCTTTGGTGGATGATCCTGCCCAAGCCGGCAAGTTCAAAACACCGACCCTGAGGAATGTAGCCCTGACAGCACCGTACATGCACAACGGTGTATTTCACGACCTGAAAACCGTGGTGCAGTTCTACAACAAGTACAACGCGCGTGGTCCTGCTGCAGGCATTAACCCCGAGACCGGTGAGCCCTGGGGCGATCCGGAGGTGCCAGACAATATCGCACTGGAGGAGCTGGAAATGGGCGATGCACTTGACGAAAGGCGTATCAATGCCCTAGTCGCGTTCATGAAAATGCTGACAGATAGGCGCTATGAGCACCTGGTAGAATAGGTGAACCGGGCGATCTTCAGCCCCTTTTCAATATCACTTTCCTCAAATTCCTCTGCCACGGGCATCCACTCCTCGAAGGTCGCCTGCGGTAAATGCTTCTCGAATATTGCCAATAGGAAATCCCGGGGCAGGAAGGGGCTGTTCAATACGCCAATAATAGTCGCACCGGGATTGCACATTTCCTTCATGCGCTTCACGATACTCTTGTAATTTTTTTCTGCACTGAAACTGCCGCGCTGCTGACTCGGTGGATCGATTATGACGAGATCATAGCGGCCGAACTGTTTGATTCTGCCCCAGGATTTGAAGATGTTATGGGGAATGCGCCTTATGGGCATCGGTCCCTGGCCGTTGAGCATATGATTCTGACTGCCCCAATCGATACTGGGTCTGCTCATGTCCACGTTGGTGACGCTCTTCGCGCCGCCGGCCATGGCGGCAACTGACAGGGCGCATGTGTAAGCAAACAGATTAAGTACGTTGCAGTCCCTGCTGTTTTTCTTGAGCCAATCCCGAAGCGGGCCGGTATCGAGAAACAGGCCGACATTCTGCTGTTGTCCAGGGCGTACCTCAAAGCGGAGTCCCTCTGCCTTAACGATTACCTTTTCTGGTATCTCGCCGTAGAGTGTATCGGCAGGTGACTGGTTGATGTAGCGATGCTGCAGCACTATAGCCTGAAGTTGCTCTGCAGCGGTAAATTCAAGAATTAAGCGGATAATTTCCTCGATATTCTCAATGGGTTTCCAGGCTGAGACGAGAACGACAGGTGGGAACCAGTCGATACAGAAATGCTCAAGACCAGGATAGCAATGACCTCTACCATGAAATATCCGTCGGGCTTCGGGCTGAGGCTGGGAAAAAAACTGTTGGAGTTTTTTTTGGAGAGGATTACTGGTTGTCATCAGCGCCGTAATACTGGACGCCGATCTTGATTCGGTCCCGACCCTGGGCCATGCGATGGGCATTGGTATCACGCAGGGAATAAACGCAGCCGCAATATTCCTGCTGGTAAAAACCTTCACGCTTGCTTATTTCTATCATGCGCTGAGAACCGCCGCCTTTACGCCAGTTGTAATCCCAGTATTCCATTTTCTCATAACGTGCCGCTGCACGTTTGCCGCAGTCGTTGATCTGGTTGATGTTTTTCCAACGCGAAATACCCAGTGAGGACGAGATCACAGGGAAACCGTTTTCCTGCGCATAAAGCGCCGTGCGCTCAAAGCGCATGTCGAAGCACTTGGTGCAGCGTTCGCCTCTCTCGGGTTCCATTTCCAGTCCTTTGATTCGCTCAAACCAGTTGTCGGTATCGTAGTCGGCATCGATAAACTCGATACCATTTTTTTCCGCAAAGGCAATGTTCTCATCCTTTCGCAGCTCATATTCGCGCTTGGGATGGATGTTCGGGTTGTAGAAGAAAATGCTGTAATTGATTCCCGCGGCGTGAATTGCTTCCATAACTTCACCAGAGCAGGGCGCGCAGCAGGAATGCAGTAGAAGTTTGTCTGCTTTATTTGGGAGTTGTAGTTTTGGTCTGTCTTCAGATTTCATTTTTATTAAAAAATATAAAAAATCTTAAATCTATGAATTTAGCCCTAGCAAAGCTTAAGACTTTTATCTGTTTTCCATTATATCAGGTCAAAAAAGTTAGGGTTAAAACCTTAGTCTATTGGTTCGGGTCATTGGGGCTGTCCTTACCCTTGATAGCTCAGTGGCTAATGAAAGCTGGAATTCCTCGCAAGGAGCGGTCTGGATGGGTTAGAGACGTTGACGCTTTCTGTTTGCGAAAATCACAAAAAAAGCCGGCAAGATGCCGGCTTGGAAAAATTAAATTGGCATTATTCTAGAAAGTATACTTTACGCCAAGACTCGCATTGCGACCCTCAAACAAGCTGTTAACATCTAGGCCACCCTGGCTGGTTTCTCGCTTCTTATTGAGGAGGTTCTTTGCCTGAAAATCAACTGTCCAATGCTCCCCCAAAAAACGTGTATAGTTAAAATCGAGCTCCCCATACGGTTGGTCCATGACGTCCGGCTGCCCTAAAATTCCAACCTCACGGATTTTTTCACCGGTTATATGGTAAACCAGGCTGGCTTTTTGGCGAAAATTGTCATCCATTCCTAGCTGAATGTTGAAGATGTAGTCAGCTTGACCCTGCAGCGCTCGGGTTGGATTAGTGACTAGACCTGCATCCTCGGGGCGTATATTTACCGTTGAATCAATCAGTGTAAGATTGGTAGCGATGTACCAATTTGCCCAGTCACGGTTTATAAAATCAAGCCAACGAAAACCGTCAAACTCAACGCCACGAACCACTCCATCCTGCGCGTTAATAAAGGTTCGTTGGTTTGCTGCTCCCAGCTCTATCACGGCTTCGATTGGTGTTTCAAATTCCTTTTGAAAAAGGCCTATCGAAAAGCTTTCATCAGCAGAGAAGTACCACTCCCAACGCAGATCAAAATTATCAATATAACCTACTGTTAGGTTTGGGTTGCCGACGATTACAAACCCTGTAACGGGATCGATGAAAGGGGCGGGTGATAATTCGCGAAAATCAGGGCGAGAGATAGTCTTAGAATACCCAGCCCTAAACTGCATGTTGTAGTCATCAAGTATCCAAGTGGCGGTGAGGTTAGGGAATAGGTCGTCGCTCTCAAGGGAGGCTAATACAGCTTCCTCAGGCATAAAGAGATTAAAAGTCGTGACTTCCTGTACCGATCTTTCGTTTCTTATGCCAGCCAATAAGCGAAGATAATAAGTTAGTTCCATGTCGGCTTCAACATACCAGGCTTGTATGTCTTGTGTTGCGGTATAGTTGTCAGTAGCTCGGGTTCCCTCTCTCAGTTCAAACCCGTTTTGGCTTATATTTTCGGGAGTGACTAGCTCTTCCAATGGAAGTAGCCTGCTATCAAAGTTTGTCACGTCCGGCCCATTGGCCAGGAATAGAAAACGGCGTATTTCGGATTCTCTATCCTTGTCAACTCGATTATGTCCGAGAGAAAGCTGTGTATTGGTGTTGAAGGGAGTTTCGAGGAAGATTTTTGCATTAAACCCAATATCCTCGTTATTATCTTCCAGGAAGGACCACCAGCGCTGATTGGCATCTGCCCTAAGTGAGAAGGCATAGTCGTTGATCTGTGGCTGGTGCTCATAACGACTTTGCCTAAAATCGGGCGATTCTCGTTTTGCCCTAGACTCGTTGTAATGCCAGTTTAGGGTGAGCTCATTGAAGTCATAGAGGATGTGCTCTCCCTGAATTTGCTTGGAGAGAAGGTCTCTCTCAATCCACTCGAGTCTGTTGCTTAGAATTTCTGTAGCCTCTGTTGCGAGAAAGCCGGTCTGCTGTCCAGCGAGGTCATCCATCTTTCTTATCTGGAGAAGGGTGCCTTTTAAAGAGTGATTGTCGTTGTACTCAATTCCGCCGGTTAGAAACATTGATGTATCCACACTCTGCTCCGTGGAAGTAAAATCCATGTCATCTCTCTGGGATAGCTCACCTTTTGAATTGGCTACATAGGTATTTCGTGTCACTGTGATGGTATCCCAGCTGTTGCTGTAACTAAGGTTGGCCATTCCACCAATGCGATAATTGGTACCATACCAGGCATTACCGAAGCTGGTGCTAGCGCTTACATTTGGCTTAATTGATTGCTTATTAATGGAGTATATGTTGTTCAAGCTTTCACCAATCTTCTCAAGTTCCGTAGGTGAAAACCCTTCCTTGTAGAAGATATTGTTCCTTCTTAGTTCTCTGTTACCTGAAGTTGCCTCTTTCAAGAGATCTGGTAGGTTACGCGTACCATCATCAACGCCCATCCAGTCAGTGTCGCCACCTTCATATCCTAAGCCGTCAGAGAACGTTGTATTTCCGCTATAACCCACACTGTTTGAAAACTCAAAAAAGGGTCCATCAGGAACCACCTTTGTGCGCATCTGGATGGCCCCGCCCGCAAACTCTGCAGGGTACGCCGCGCTGAAAGTTTTTTGGACCAGAACACTATCAATTATGCTGGCTGGGAACAGGTCCAGCGGAACAACCCGGCGGATTGGTTCGGGGCTGGGAAGGGTAGAATTGTTAAGAATTGTGCTGGAATAACGTTCACCAAGTCCGCGTATATATACAAATTTTCCCCCCTGAAGATTAAGCCCTGATACGCGCTTCAAACCCTCGGCCACGTTGCTGTCTCCCGCCCTCGAGAAGGCTTCTGAATCGAGGACGTTAGCAACTGCGGCAGTAGCACGCTTCTCGTCAGGAATATATTCGCCGAGCGTTACAATTTCGGTAATAACACTGCTTGAATTGCTCTGGGAGGTTAGCGTTTCATCGACCTGAGCGATTGAGAGGTTTGGGGAGAGTTGGGTGGCCACCAAGGCCAAAATAAAGAATTTTGATTTCATAGTGTGTGTAAGTTTTGTTAAGAGTCTTAATATTCTCTTAATCAAAACTTAATAAAATCCTTATAAATCAATAATTTATGGAGTATTTTCAAGATTTGGCGGATCATAACATAGTTTTAATAAAAGTCTAAAAAAAACGGATAATCTTGGTGATTACCCGTTTTTAATAGTTGGCTGCACTATTTTGTAGCCCAGAGCTAACTTGTGGTGAATATCAGAGGGGGCTGAAGGTCCAACCTTCCGTCCAGTCATCAGCGGAGGATTTTACAGCTCCCCTATGATCAACGGAGTCAAACCATGTATCTACGGTTGATGGGTCGACGGCATCCAGTTCGTTAACCGCATCAGAGTTTATGTAGTCTGACATGCCAGTCTCCAGTTCGACATTTCCTGTTCCAGCGTCAAACCATGCCTTAACAGTCCAAGAATCGCCACTTTCTTCAATGAAATTCGTATCGCACTCTACGATGGAGTGATCCATGGTCATGACACCTGTGAGGCTGTCAGGGGTGCCGGCTGCGGTAAATGTCTCTGTCTGATCGATGTCTATGCAACCATCGGCAAACCCTTTAACGATAAGGTTGTGGAAGTTGGCACCAGTACCTTCACGAATTAACAAGCCTATGTCTGTGTTTGCATTTCCAATTACAGTGGCATTGGCAATTCGGGGTTGGGCGCGAGGTGTAGAGTCTGGGGCACTTCCATTGTTATCCATCTCGAAGCCCTGGTCACCGGTATCAGATCCCTGTACAACGATAACGTGCTGTGCATTGCCTCTCCAACCTTTTGTCCAGTCCAGCGAGTCGTCCCTGCTTCCTGTGATGTAAATATGTTTTGCGTTTGTTGTGCCGCCGAAGAACTCAACTCCATCATCCTGGCTGTTGTGAACCTGGACATAATCAACAATGGTCCCGGAACCTGTACCCTGAAAGGCGATGCCGTTCAGCTCATCCAGGTCATTAATGAGAAACCCTGGATATTTAACACGCAGATAAGTCAGGCTTCCGCTGCTATCTGTGTCGTCGGAACCACCATACATTCCAGAATTCCCTTCACCTGCGGATTCGCACGGAGGTGTAGAACAACCGTTGATTACGGCATTTCCATTAATAACAAGGCCACCCCACTCACCACGGGTCGTTGCTGTAGCATCAGCATCATTAGCGCTAGTCATTGTGATCGGTTCTGAGGCTGTGCCATTCGCAAAAATCTTGGCGCCTCTGTCGATCCACAAGAAATCGTTTCCTGATTGACCGTAGGTGGTTACACCGGGATCGATTGTCAGGGAAACGTCGGCTGTGTTGTCGTTACCGATACGCACGGCACCTGATAAGACGTAATCAAAGTTGTTAGTGAGGATCAAGTCCTCCTCATATGTGCCGCTTAGGGTGCAAACTTTTTTCTGGCCAAGTATCACAGTCTCAGGAGTTGAACCGTCAGGGCAAACATCGTTTGCGGGTGGATTTGCGACATCCACCTTTAGGGTCTTGTGGTAGCGGATGCTTCCGCCTGCTGGAGCGTAACCCCAAACAACTCTCACTTTCTTGCCAGATAAATCTTGGCCAAGTGCCGTGCCGAGGTCGTCTTCGGAGTAAGAAATGGGGTCACCCAGAGTTAGGGTTGCGAAGGGAGTTATTCCTAGGTCTGTGCTTGTGATGTCAAGCTTCAGGCTCTTCCATCCATCAGCAGTATGTTGGTAAAAACTACTACCGACCTTAGCGACTACTAAAATGTCACCTTCTTTGCCGATATCACCTGCGGCTGGGGTAATAGTACCCTTTAAGGCCAGAGTTTGACTGTTCGCGATTCGCGATTGAAAGCTTGCGCCACCGTTTATGGTTGCGCCTGCTGCAAAGACCGCCCCAGATGAACCTATGGTTGCTAGTTTCTCCGGATCGGCAGCCTGGGCGCCAGCTGCCATTGAAAGGGCGCCAGCCAAGGCAGAAAGCCTTATTGCGTTGCTGAATTTCATTCTCGTTAGCTCCAATATTGTAAGTAAATTACTAATACATAAGAGCCAGCGAGTTTAGGAACACTGTGTAAATTTTAGATAAATTGAATATTAAGCAAAGACAAGTTCAGATTAATAATATATTAAGGCGTGCCTTAAAAACGTGTTCTTAGTACTTTGGCAAAGTGCTACAAAGAAAGTCTTTTTACTATTTTCTGATCTGTTGATGCTTTCTAGATGAGGCAAATACTAAAGAGTGGGAGATGTAATTATCCAGAATATTTTCTTTTCTCCCAGACCTGCTTAAGGTAAACCCCGCCTTCGGGGGTTCGATATAAAGCGGCGCTGTCCCTGTTGCGCTGTTCAATTTCCTCCGAGAGTAAGGATGTGTCGTACTCTGCCAACCAGTGTTCACGTCTGAAAGGAATGATCTGGGCGTAGGGCGTGCCGGCAGGAAGAATGCCGCGGGTGCCCCTGAGGACAAAAAATGGCATGGTGCCGGGAAGTTTAACCTTGTCGTTGTCGACAATGCCGCTCATGGTGAGGAAGGGCAGTTCGTGCCTGTTTAGTGGCTGGGTGTAGAGTGCGCTGTAACCGTCGGGTAATTCCACGGTCCAGTCAGGCCACCAGGCAAAATGTTTTGCATGGTAGCCCTGAGGAGGTGGGAAACGATCCAGCGGCATGCGTTCTGTCAGGAAGTTTTCATAACGGGAATCGGCAAGTCTCGCCACGGGGTTGCCCTGCATGTCCTCCCCAAACTCGATATCACAGGGAGTTTTATAGGCATAACCGCTGCCCATGACGTCGAAGATCGCCGGGCAGGCTTTCCATGTTGCAAATTTTCCACCCTCTGGAGTACGCCATGGAAGGCCGGTTTTGGGATCCTTGGCATGGCGGTCAGCCTTGCGGTACCAGTCTGGCAGGGTCTTTAGAATGGGCCCCGGTTTGCTCGGGCTCTCCTCAGTCAGCCAGGGGCGGTTGGCAACGAAACGTATTCTTTTGGTCTCCATGGCTTACTGATACTTCCTGCGTTCCCACACTTCCCGCAGATAGATGCCACCATCAGGTTTTCGGAAGCGTTCACTGTTGGCGATGTTTTTATCCTGCATTTCCTGCTCCGAAAGCGATACGTCGTACTCCGCTTCCCAGTGCTCGCGCCTGAAAGGAAGAATCTGGGCGATAGGTGTACCCGCCGGCAGGATGCCGGTGATGCCTTTTAGAAAAAAGAAGGGCATGGAACCGGGAATATGATCCTTATCGTTATCGATAATTCCGTTGGTGGTCAGGAAGGGCAGCTCAAAGCGGTTCAGCGGATGAGTATAAAGCGCACTGTAACCCTCTGGCAGCTCAACACCCCAGTCCGGCCACCAGGCAAAATGCTTGAGATGGTAACCCTCGGGATAAACAAACTGGGCAAGGGGGTCGCGCTCAATAAGAAACTTTTCATGCCGGGGATCAAGTACGCGGGCCGTAACATTGCCCCGGTTATCATCGACAAACTCAATGTCGCAGGGCGTCTGGTAAGTGTAGCCGCTTCCCATTATATCGAAGACAGCCGGACAGGCTTTCCAAGTGGGAATCTTGCCTCCGATGTCAGGCATTTCGTAGTACTGCCCGGAACGGGGATCCTTGCCGTACCGGTCTGCCTGCCGGTACCACTCAGGAATAGTCTTGCCAGCCGGCAGAGGTTTTGACGGGCTGACTTCAGTGAGATCTGCCTGGTTAATGATGAACCGGATTTTTTCTGTATCCACTAGAGGTACCTGGCTAGCAGCGAGTCAGGGCGGCTGACTTTTTCAAAAGTAAACAGGAAGAATAAACAGCTATGGACGGGGGGTCCAGTTTCGGTCAGGCTGGTCCCCTGGTTTTTTCAAGATAGGTTCTAATTTCATGAGCTTTTTCTTCTGTTAGTGAAAAGCTCCATATGGCCCAAATGGCGATAGCCGATGCGATAACAGGTATAAAGGCATCAAGCATACGTATATATTGTATTGTCTCTGCTGACTGTTTACCTAGGCTTACATCAAATCCGGTTGCGTTGAGTATCAGCCCTCCACCTGCAATCGCAATAGCCTGACCAAGTTTGACCACCCACCAGAAAATCGAGCCGAACATGCCCTCGCGGCGCTCCTGGCTTATTGTTTCGTCATAATCCACAACGTCTGCCATCATTGCTGGTGCAAGAGTAAAGAGTCCGCCAAAGCCAAATGCGATTAATGGCGCAGGAATCATGATTAACCAGGGCATTTGCGGTGTGTAAAGAAACCACTTGGAGGCGTAACCGATCATGGAGATCAAAGTTGCAACTATCAATGTTCGGCGTTTGCCAATGCGAGTAGCAAGCCAAGTGATTAAGACGATTATGCAGAAGGTGGCAATTGCTCTCAGTGAACCCTCGTAGCCGGCATATTCAGCGCCCGCAACCATGTCACCATTAAAGACATAGTAAATAACAACATAGGCCTGAAGGGACGCCACGAGTATAAATCCGTTAAAAATAAGAAAGGTCGCCAAGCAGAGCTTCAGGAATGGCTTTACTTTCAGCGCTTCCCAGAAGCCCTTGAAGAAATTCTTGAGGTTGTCCCCGATGATTTTATTCATGCCCCTGGACACATGGGAGTGTTCCTCGCCAAGTTCCTGGGTGGCAACATTCTGCAGGCGTTCCCGCAGGAAAACAGCAGGAGTCAAACCGATGAGCATGACGGCGGCCGCGATAATAATGGAGAGGCCGGCTGCGCCATCCACCATGTCATCAAAGTAGTTTTCATTCTGCATGAAGAGCAGGAACCATGGACCGATGACGTATGCCAACTGGGCAATGAAATTTTGGGTCCCCATAAGCCTAGTGCGCTCATGATAATCTGGGGTCATTTCATAACCAAAGGCTACCCATGGCGTCGCAAACATGGTGTAGGCAAGGTAGAAGATCATTGAACCGATCAAGAAATACCAAAAATAGTAGGATTCACTCTGCCCTCTGGGTAGTTGCCATAACAGAGCAAACGTGACACCCGCCAGGATGGCGCCACAAAATATATATGGTCTTCGCCGTCCCCAGCGTGAGCGCGTATTGTCAGAGATGTACCCCATGATGGGATCGGTAATACTGTCAGTAAGGCGGGGCAGAGCGCCAAGAAGACCTACCAGAGCCGGGTTCATGCCTAGCCCAAGATTCAGAACGATTACCATGCTGCCGATGGCATAGGCAAGCAGGTTGTTCACAAACCCACCCAATCCATAAATGATTTTGCCAAAAAAAGGGATGCGGTCTTCTGGCTTGGTCTCGTGATGTTCCATGTTTTAATTAATCCATATAATTGACAGCGCTGTCAAATATAGATATAAACCGTCCATTGCTTGGCCATAAGGGTTGAGAGTACAGAGTGGCGCCAGTAAAGCACTCCAAATTGACCGGTCAGAATCATACTTTTTTTAGTGAAAATGTAGTTGTACAGCAATGGTTATCAACAGCCTAAAAAAGCTGGCTGTGTAAAACACTTTCACAACGGAGGGGTAAGTAATATGGCAGCCACCAGTGCCGCCGCAATAGATAAATCTGCCACGGTAAAGCAGCATATTGCTGGACTTATCGGGGAAATGACGCTCGAGGAAAAAATTGGGCAGATGTGCCAGGTAGACGCTGGCCTGGATGAAGTAACCGAAACGCTCGCAGAGGACATTCGCACTGGCAAAATCGGTTCGGTCATCAACCAGATAGATGTTGGCATCGTTAATGAGCTGCAACGTATAGCTGTTGAAGAATCCCGCCTGCATATTCCCCTGATGATAGGTCGTGATGTAATTCATGGTTTTTCCGTGGTTATGCCTATTCCGTTGGGGCAGGCAGCAAGCTGGAATCCCGACCTGGTTGAGGCATGTGCAAAATCGGCGTCCACAGAAGCGGCGGCCCACGGTGTAAGTTGGACGTTTGCGCCGATGCTCGATATCTCCAGGGATCCACGCTGGGGAAGAATCGCCGAAAGTCTTGGTGAGGATCCTTTTTTGACCGCAAGCCTAGGTGTTTCCATGACCAAGGGTTTTCAGGGTGAGAACTGCTACGGTGTAGGCAATATCGCGGCATGTGCCAAGCACTTTGTTGGCTATGGTGCAGTTGAAGGAGGCCGCGACTACGCGACCACCAATATCCCAGAAAATGAATTGCGGAACATCTACCTTGAGCCATTCAAGGCTGTGGTGGAGGCTGGCATCACTACTGTCATGACGTCCTTTTGTGACATCGACGGCGTACCGGCTACAGCAAATGAATACTTGCTGCGAAACGTCCTACGAGACGAGTGGGGCTTTGAGGGTCTCGTAGTAAGTGACTGGAATTCAATCGGCGAACTTGAAACGCATGGCTTCGCTGAAAACAAGGAGCAGGCCGCATTTCAGGCTGTTGCAGCCGGAGTGTCCATGGAGATGGCGGGCGATACATACGCAAGCAGCCTTATTGCACTAGTGAAAAAAGGCAAGCTTGATATGGATATTATTGATGAGGCGGTCAGCAATGTCTTGGGTATCAAGTTTCAACTGGGGCTTTTTGACAACCCCTACAGTGACCCGGGCATTTTTGCTGAAACTGAATTCAATGATGCACTTCAGATTTCACTCCAGGCTGCGTTGGAAAGCACTGTTCTTCTGAAAAACAATGGTGTCCTCCCTCTTGCAAAGCAGGAGCAGAAAAAAATCGCAGTTATAGGTCCCATGGCTGATGACCCTTACGAACAGCTTGGGACATGGATATTTGATGGTAACCCAGATTTAAGTGTCACAGGACTTCAGGGTATTTGTCGCGCTGCTGAACCCGAGACAGAGGTTGCTTACTGCCAGGCCATGAAAACGACTAGGGACGCAGAGGCGGATATCGCCGAGGCTGCGCAGCTGGCAGCAGCCAGTGATGCCGTCATTCTGTTTTTAGGCGAAGAATCTATTCTCTCGGGTGAAGCCCATTGCCGGGCTGACATCAATTTGCCTGGTTGCCAGGAAGAACTGGTCAAAAGTGTTAGTGCTGCCGGCAAACCTGTCATCGCCGTTATCATGGCAGGCAGACCACTCACACTGAACAACATACTCGATGATGTGGATGCTCTGCTCTATGCTTGGCACCCCGGAACCATGGGTGGCCAAGCCATAGCGGAGTTGATATTCGGTGATTCCGTCCCTTCTGGGAAATTACCGGTGACATTCCCGCGCCACGTTGGGCAGGTCCCGATTTACTACAATCACAAGAACTCAGGTAAACCACCCACCAAAGAAAAGGTGGTTCATATAGATGCAATTGAAGCAAAAACGCCGCAAACATCGCTTGGAATGTGCGTATTTCATCTTGATGAAGGCTACGAACCGCTGTTCCCGTTTGGCTTTGGGCTTTCCTATACCCGCTTTTCCTATTCCAACATTGAGTGCAGCAAAAAAGAAATAAGTACCGGGGATGCCGTGACCCTTAGCGCTGAGGTAACCAATAAGGGTGATGTTGCCGCTACTGAGATAGTTCAGCTTTACATAAGGGATTTAGTGGGCAGTGTTACCCGGCCTGTGCGTGAATTGAAAGGCTTCAGGCGAGTATTTCTTGAGCCGGGCCAGACCAAACGCATCAGTTTTGAGCTTGATTCCGCCGCTTTGTCTTTTTATGGCCGTAAACAGGAAAGGATAATTGAGGCTGGAGAATTTTGCGCTTGGATCGGTGGTGATTCCGGGGCCGACCTAGAGACGCGGTTTAGACTGGCTCTTTAACAAAAAAATGTTGCGAGGCTGAATACGTCTTCATGGTCGCTATAGCACTGATAATTGCCCTCGGCGGTTTTCTGATGGGTTTCGATACGTCAGTTATATCGGGCGTAATTGGTTTTGTAGAGAAGGAGTTTTCACTGTCCAGTCTCGAGCTTGGGTGGTCAGTTTCATCCTTAACCTTAAGCGCTACGCTGGCTATGTTTTTTGCAGGTCCTCTAAGCGACAGGTATGGCAGATTGGCCGTACTGAAAGTGGCGGCCATATTTTTTGCTGTGTCAGCGGTTGTTTCGGCGCTTGCGCCTTCCTTCCTGCTGCTAGTTTTGGCGCGAATGCTTGGTGGACTGGGTGTTGGCGCTTCGCTGATTGTGGCGCCAATGCTGATTGCTGAATTGGCGCCGGCATCTGAACGCGGCAAGCTGGTGTCCTTTAACCAATTCAATATTGTCATAGGCATCTCAGTTGCATTCTTTTCCAACTTTCTTATTCTGAAACTGGCTCAGGCTGATTTTCAGTGGGTGCAATCTATGAGATTGGACAGTCTCATCTGGCGCTGGATGTTAGGGATCGAACTGCTTCCTGCTGTACTTTATTTTATATTCCTAGTGCGGGTGCCGGAAAGCCCGCGATGGCTCATTCTGCAAAACAGAGAGGCAGAAGCACTCTCTACGCTTGAAAAAATTGTCGGGCCAAGTGAAGCTGCGGCGGAAATTAAAGATCTTAAAGGCAGTATACATTCTGAGCAGCATGAGCCAATTGTCCCTTGGAGCACATTAAAAGATCACTCGTTGCGACTGGTACTGATTATTGGCTTGAGCATTGGAGTGTTGCAGCAGATCACGGGCATTAACGCAGTTTTTTACTATGCTCCAATGATCTTTGCCCAGTCCGGTGTTGGGGAGGATGCGGCATTCATGCAGGCCGTTTTGGTGGGTTTGATTAACGTGGTGTTTACGGTTGCCGCCATGCATCTTATAGACAGGCTTGGCAGAAAACAGCTGCTGGTTATTGGGCTTTCAGGGATCGTTTTTTTCATGGGACTGCTGTCCTTCGGGTTTGCCTCTGCAACCTATATTCTGAGCAGTTCAGCTTTTACAGGAATGGGAGATGACCTTAAGGTGCTGCAGGCCGCTGGTGTCGTGGGCGTTGTGTTTGACAGTGATATTGCCTTTCAAAGTGCACTTATGGACTCACTTGGTATGGAGCTTTATGAACAGTACAAGAATATTCTGCTTGAGTCCGCTGTAAACCTGCAGCCCATGCTTATTCTGACCGGTATTCTTGGTTTCGTGGCCAGTTTTGCCATTTCCCTGGGCCCAGTTATGTGGGTGCTGTTTTCCGAGCTGTTTCCCAACAGAATCAGGGGTAAGGCGATTTCCGTCGTGGGCCTGGTCAATTCAGCCATAGCCTTTCTGGTGACGCTGATATTTCCCTGGGAGCTTCAAAATCTCGGCAGCGCGACTACCTTTCTGGTCTACTGCCTATTTGCCGGAGTCGGCCTGATTGTTGTGGTAAAAATTCTGCCAGAGACCAAGGGTAAATCACTTGAACAAATCGAAGCGGATTTAGTGGGGCTACAAAATGCTTGACCGAATACTAACGGCACTCATCACAGTGACATTTTCTATTGGTGTATTCGGTGCAGAACCAGGCCCGACAAAAATTGAAATAGAAAAGCTGGATGACAGTTACCGGCTGCTGCGTGACGGTGAGCCGTTTTTTATCAAGGGTGTTGGCCTCGAGTACGGAGACATTCGACTGTTAGCCGCTCACGGCGGCAATGCTATTCGCAACTGGTCAACTAAAAATGCCCAGGAGGTGCTGGATACGGCTTTTGCCAACGGGGTCATGGTGGCTCTGGGTTTGCCTGTTGCACCAGAGCGCTTGGGATTTGATTACAACGATGAGCAGGAGGTATCGCTGCAGAAGGAACTAGTTCGCGGTGAAATTCTGAAGTACCGCAATCACCCCGCATTGCTGGCCTGGATCATCGGCAATGAGCTGAATTTCGATTACACCAATTCAAAAGTCTATGAAGCAGTGAATGATATAGCCGTCATGATCCATGAGCTTGACCCCAATCATCCTGCTACTACAACAGTCGCCGGCTTAGGCATGGACGTGGTAGAAGATCTGAAAATTTTGGCGCCTGACCTCGATATCCTCAGCTTTCAGGTTTACGGAGAGCTCTTTAATGTGCCCGATTTTCTGAAAAAAGCCGACCTGAACAGGCCAGTGTGGATTACGGAGTGGGGTGCAATCGGCTACTGGGAAATGCCTGAAACGGAATGGAAGGCGCCTATCGAAATGACTAGTACCGAGAAAGCGGATGTGTATATGGAGGGCTATAGCAAAAATATTAAGCCGCATCTAGATGTCATCATTGGCTCGTTTGCCTTTCTCTGGGGGCAGAAACAGGAAAGAACGCCTACCTGGTTTGGCATGTTTACCGAGGCCGGAGAGGAAACCCAGGTGGTGGACAATATGCACTACATCTGGAACGGTGAATGGCCCGAAAACCGTTCCCCTGAAATTCGTTCTTTTACGCTGGATGCCCGTACCGCTCATGACGGTGTAATTTTGTCGCCCGGCAGAAAAGTCTCGGCGCGCGTGCGCCTCAGAGACCGGGACAAGGATGAATTACATATTGCCTGGGAGCTAAAGCCGGAAAGCAGGGCATTGGAAGTAGGGGGTGACAGGGAAGCTCGGATTGGCAACTTGCCTCTGGAGATTGTCAGCGAAAAAAATGGCAGGATAGAATTCATCGTGCCGGAAGTGAGGGGTGACTTCCGCCTGTATGTTTACGCCTATGACGATAACAACCATGCGGCGCATGCCAATATACCGTTCAAGGTCAGGTAATGAAATCACCTGGAGCGGCGCTTAGTACTTAGGTACTCGCCCAGTAGATTCCCTTGTCTGAAGCGTGCCGGGGATTATCTCAAGGCGCTGGACCGCTTCCTTGCTCGTAGCTCCCTCGATAACAATCTTAGCAGCGTGCTCTGCCATCTTAGCAAGGGGTTGGGTAATAGTGGTTAGGGTGGGGTAAACCTGCCTGGCCAGTGCGATGTCATCGTAGCCGGCCACTGACAACTCGTCAGGTATGACAATACCGAGCCTTTTGGCCGCCCGCATCACACCAACGGCCATATCATCATTTGCTGCAAATATAGCCGTTGGTGGGGACTTTCTAGCCATAAGTTTTTCCGTGGCTGTTTCACCTGCGCCGACGGAGTTGTCACCCTGTAGAATGAGGGCCTCCTGGATTTTAAGCCCGCATTCCTGCATACCCTTGCGAAAACCTGATAGCCGATTGGCGACGGCCTTGTGGCTGGGTTCACCGGCAATAAAGGCAATAGATTTATGTCCCAGGGAATGCAGGTGATGGACCATCAAGCCACTGATTTCCTGATCATTGGTAGATATGGTGCTATGCTTGGGGTCCTTCTTGCCAGGTGACAGGCAAACAACTGTTGTACCGGCAGATTCGATTGTCCTAATGATTTTAGGCATATTGGAGAGCGGTGCGGCCACTATTATGCCGTCAGGCCGGGCATGATCTATGAGCGATTTGATTTCTCTGATGATATTTCGGCTCTTAGGCCTGCAGGGATGAATTAGAAGGTCATAATTATTTTCCCGGCAGGCCTTGAGCACGCCTTCCTGCATATTAATAATGTAGCCTGAGGACGGGAGCTCATAGGCGGCCGGATCGTCGTAGAGCAGAGCTATGAGATGCGAGCGTTGGCTGGCAAGATTGCGGGCAGAGACGTTTGGCCTATAGTTCAGCTCCTCAATAGCTCTAGATACTCTTTTCTGAGTATCCTCGCGTACATTAGGCTCATTATTAACGACACGCGAAACAGTCTTTATCGATACACCAGCACTCTTAGCAACGTCTTCTAGTGTAGATCTATACATTTAATACCTTAAAAAACCTTAATTTTCAGTCTGCACCCTTTCAGATGACATTTTATTGCCCAATAGATCAAAAGGGCGGGGAGGATTTTAACTCCCTTATAAAATTAAATATCTAGCGGCTAATAATTATAGCGAATAGTTGACAACGCTGTCAGGTTATCATATAAATTTCCGTAATGACAACGCTGTCAATATGATTTAAGTGTTGTGTTCAATCAATTAAACACTCATTAGATTGAGTATCTACGTCAAGAAACAGTAAGTGTGGGTACATAAATTTAGAGGGGAAAGAAAACACGATGATTAAACTGAAAAAATTAAGTTACATTGTTTCTGCTTTAATGGCTCTGCCTGCGGAACAAGTTTTTGCACAAGAGCAGCTTGAGGAAAGCACAGAGATTGAAACGATCACTGTGACTGCAACTAGGCGTGAAACAGACATTATGACTACTCCGCTTGCCATATCGGCTTTGCAGGGGGATCAACTACAAAACCTTGGTTTGGACAATGTCAAAGACCTTAGTTATGCCTTGCCCGCCTTGTCAATTCAAAATACAGATACCAGTGCTCCTATAATTACGCTTAGAGGTGTCCGTTCAACTAACGTTACAGAAGTTGGTGATCCTGCGGTTGGAATACATGTTGATGGGATCTATGTCCCAAGGCCGCAAGGCGCAAATGCTTTAATGTTTGACATAGAGAGAGCAGAGCTTGCCAGGGGTCCTCAAGGCACTCTGTTCGGCAGAAACTCTATAGTTGGCACCTTAAACATAATCACGGCAAAACCGGATCCTAACGAACAGTCGGCATCTATGACTTTGAATGCTGGACGTTTCAATGAAGAAGCCATACGCGGTCATTTTAATTTACCTATTAACGATCGTTTTGCTCTCAGGTTTGCCTTTATGACCGAGGAAAAGGATTCCTTTCTTGATGGATACTATGACGGCTCTCAGCCGGATTGGCGCTTTCTTCCCCAGTCCGTTAGAGGTCAATTTCAGCCTATTACTGATCAAAGTCAGAAAGTTACTGCCACCGATTATTCCTGGTATATGGGATGTCAGGTTTGGCAGACAGGTTGCTGGGCTGACCCGGGTTGGCAGATTGGCTTGCCACAGACAAAAGTAAAGGCTGATGCTTCTACTTTTTACAACAACATTAATCAGCACGCTTATAGGGTCAGTGGTAGGTACATGTTTGATGAAACAAGCGACCTAACATTGCAGTATGAAGTTTTTCAAGATGATGGCGCTGGCTGGCAGAATATGTACTCATGTGAGCAAATGGCACTCCGCGACAATAAGCTTTTGGGCGATCCTCCGGTGTACCCTGGTAATACCTGCTCAGATATTCAGGGAACAGACAATCGATATACTTCTTATGTAAATGTACCAGGGGAAGTTGATATGGAAATCAGGTCTGCAAGAGCAATCTTTACTAAAGACTTTGGAAACTTAGCTCTTACAGCCAGGTACGGAAATCAACAATTAGAACAATACTCACAGTGGGATACTGATGGTGGTGCAAATGCGGCGTACGATATGGCATTGATTATCAATGACTACAAAGCCCAATCGAATGTTGTCGATATTGAGATAAAAAATAATTCTGGCGACCTCGCTTGGGTGGCAGGTGCTTTCTGGATGAAAGAGGACAATGACATGGAAGCTTTCTTCCATGCAACATTAAATGGAGACAGCTTATTTGTTCAGCCTGATAGGGTTGTGGAATCAAAGGCGGTGTTTGGTCAAGTTACTTACCCGCTTAGAGACGATATCTTTTTGACACTGGGAGCAAGGTATACCGAAGATAAGAAGTCTGACGTGGGCGGTGCAAACTATGACTGCAGTGTTTGGAACAGTTGCTATCCCTCCACTGAAATATGGGGCCAAAGGTTTGCATTTACTGAAAATCTTAATGCTTTAGCCCCAGATTTTCACCTTGCTGGAGGAAAGATTGCCGGTGTAAATTGTGAGGCTCAGGGAGGTCCCTATGGCGGCGGACCATACTTTGGTGGCACAGGGTGTTATGTTCAAACATCAGAAAATGACGCTAAAGCCTCTTTTGACAGCACTGATTGGCGTATAGGCTTAGATTGGGATGTGAGTGATACTACCTTTGCATACGGCTATGTCGCTTCAGGTTTTAAGTCTGGAAGTATTGCTGATCAGTATGTAAGGGGAGCCAATACTACTCACCCAGAAGGACCAGGTTCTCGAGTTGACACATCTTATGACACAGAAGACGCCATCACTGCCGAAATTGGTATTAAAACTAGGCTTCTTGATGGACGTCTAAACTTATCAGCAAACTATTATCATACTAAATATGACGGAAAGCAGTTTACTGGTAATGTCCCGGTCGATACTGTTTTCGCTACTGAGTACAACCGTGAGACTGAACAGGTTGAGGAAGTGCAGCAGGTGGTTACTATTTGGGGCACTCAGAATTTTGGTAACCAGGTAATGCAGGGTTTAGAGCTTGAGTTCGATTGGATAGCTTATGAGGGGGGCAGAATAAACGGATGGGCCACCTTCATGGATACCGAGATTACAGATGATTTTATAACTCAATGGTACTATGGAATGGACGCTCAATTTGGTCGTGCCGGCTACAATGAGTCAATCGCAAACGTTCCTGAAAATGCCGTTAATCTCAAAGGAAATGAGGCGCCTTTTTCACCCGATATTGCTTTCACAATTAGATGGGAACATAACTTTAATCTTGGCGATTTCGGCATCCTGACGTCTTCCCTAAATTATCACTGGCAGTCCGAGGATTACTTGACGATCTGGAATGCTGACAAGCATGTCAATGATCCAGGTGGTTACGGTACTGGTTTCAGTCCGAATGGCGACTACGTTGACCTGCCTGGATACTTCATGGATGACGTAGAAACCTTTGGTGACCACAGGGACAGCTGGTACATGGCTGACCTGCTACTGACCTACAAGACTGCACAAGACGCTCCGTGGTACCTGCAGGCCTACGGCTACAACATCACCGACGAGGAAGTGGCCTGGTGGCGTCAGGTAGAAGCCGGACAGCCACGCGGTTCCTACTCTGCACCAGCCCAGTACGGTCTGCGCTTCGCTTACTACTGGTAAAAACCAAGATGTGATGGCAGGGATCTCCCCCTTCTAGTCCTGCCATTACATGCTTAGCTGGCAGATAGTGCTAGTAGATAATTAATGCCCTCTCAAGGGCATTAATTTTTTAAACACCTAAAAAGGACAATGCATGGCCGAGTTGATTCCTGTAGAGGCATTTGACCTGATTATTTTTGGGGGCAATGGTGATCTGGCGTCACGCAAGCTCCTTCCCGCACTATTTCATCGATTCTGTGACGGTCAGATAACCAATGACAGTCGCATTATTGGGGTGGGCAGGGAGGAACTCGACCAGGCTGCTTTCATCGGTAATTTGAAGCAGGCATTTGAAACCATCAATCCCCTGGCAGTCGATGAAAAATTCCAGCCCTTCTCTGCACTCATCGACTACGTGCAGCTAGATGCGCTTGATCATGGCAGCTGGCAGAAACTTGTCGAGAGACTCAAGGGTCATGAACACAAGGCTACCACTGTCTACCTGGCAACCCATCCCACGCTGTTTGGCTCCATAGCAAATGGACTGAGCAACAATGGTCTCATCCATGATCAGATGCGCATAGTGCTCGAAAAACCGGTAGGTCATGACTACGAGTCAGCCAGTAATATCAATGATGAGGTCGGGACGTGTTTCAGGGAAAGCCAGGTCTTTCGTATCGACCATTATCTAGGTAAGGAAACCGTCCAGAACCTGCTGGCTCTGCGCTTTGGCAATTCCCTCTTTGAGCCGTTATGGCGTAGAGAAGTGATTGATCATGTCCAGATCACAGTGGCAGAAGACCTCGGTGTGGAAAGTCGTCTTGATTTCTATAATAGGACGGGCGCTCTGCGCGATATGGTGCAGAATCATCTTATGCAGCTGGTTTGCCTGGTAGCCATGGAACCTCCGAGCAGCCTCAGTGATGATTCTGTCAGGGATGAAAAAATCAAAGTGTTAAGAGCCCTGAAGCCCATTGGTGCTGGTGAAGTGAAAACCCATACTGTGAGAGGGCAATACACAGCCGGAGCCGTGGCGGGTGAAGCGGTTAACGGGTATGCCGAGCAGCTCAAAGATGGAGAGTCTTTACAGACCGAGACCTTTGTCGCCATTAAGCTCGAGGTAGATAACTGGCGCTGGTCTGGTATTCCTTTTTACCTACGCACTGGCAAACGACTAGAAAGAAAGCACTCGGAAATTCTGATCCAGTTCAAACAGGTGCCGCATTCCATTTTTGATACGGAACATTTCTCCACGCTGCCCAACAGGCTCTCGATCATGCTGCAGCCGGATGAAGGCATGAAGCTGAATATTATGGCCAAGGAGCCAGGACCCGGGGGGTTTAAACTTAAGGCAGTATCGTTGGATCTCAGTTTCGAGCAGACCTTCGGAGTGAAATACCCGGACTCCTACGAGCGGCTGCTGATGGAAATTTTCAGGGGCAACCAGGCGCTCTTTATGCGCCGGGATGAAATTGAAACTGCTTGGCAGTGGACGGACAGCATCCTGGAAGGTTGGGAATCTGCTGGCCAGTCACTGGAATACTACAAGGCGGGATCGTGGGGCCCGACAGGGGCGTTCCTAATGCTGGATCGCGATGACAGGCACTGGGCAACAGGCTAGGAGTTCGGCTAATGCAGGTTTTCAGTGATAGGACAGAAGCCTCGGAGGCGCTTACAGATCACATTCAATCCAGGCTTAAGCAAGAGTTAGCGGTTAAAGAGCGAGTGCTGTTTGTGGCCAGCGGTGGAAAAAGCCCGGTGCAGTTTTTTGACCTGCTTTCGGACAGAGACCTTGCCTGGGAGCGCGTTATGGTGTCGCTCTCCGATGAACGCTGTGTGCCCGCCAACCATCCGGAGAGTAATGAAAAACTGGTCCGCGATCACATGCTGAAAAATAAAGCCTTTGTAGCTGGCTTTATCTCTCCCGATGACAATGCACTTGCCGCCTTGATGCCAGCTGCCTGTACTTTGCTAGGTATGGGTGAGGACGGTCATTTTGCTTCACTGTTTCCCGATTCAGATCAGCTTAAGCGGGGACTGACCAGCAACAGCCAGGCACTAAGGGTAGCCACTCCCTCAAGTGAGTTCGAGCGCATTACTATGACACTTCCAACACTTTTGAACAGTAAGGACATTGTCTTGCTGGTTTTTGGAGAAAAGAAAAAGCAGGTACTGGAGAATTCACAGGGGTTGCCGATTGAACGTTTGCTAAAGGCAGCCGACATAAAAATCTTCTGGGCTCCTTAGAGGGTCAATCCAATGCATTCAGTAATTGAACAAGTCACGGAAGCCGTCAGCCAGCGCAGTGCTGAATCTCGGCAGCAATACTTGGATAAGATTAACAGGGCGGCCCAGGATGGGCCTGACCGCAACCAAATGCCATGCAGCAACTTTGCGCACGGTATCGCTGCCTGTTCTTCGGCAAACAAGTCACGGCTGCAGGACCCTAGTGTTACTAATATTGGCATCGTTTCTGCCTATAACGATATGCTGAGTGCGCACCAGCCCTACGAGCAATACCCTGCGCAAATTCGAGCTGTTGCCGAGGAGCTTGGCGCCGTAGCACAATTTGCCGGCGGTGTCCCTGCCATGTGTGACGGTGTCACCCAAGGCCAGGATGGTATGGACCTGTCCCTGTTCAGCCGCGACGTCATTGCTCTCTCTACGGCAGTGGCCCTGTCGCATAACATGTTTAACGGCGTGGCCTGTCTCGGAATCTGCGACAAGATTGTCCCCGGTCTGATGATTGGTTCATTGGCCTTTGGTCATCTTCCAACCATTTTTATTCCTGCCGGCCCGATGCCTTCAGGTCTTGGCAACAAGGAAAAGGCTAAGGTCAGGGAAGCCTTTGTTGCAGGGGAGGCGAGCCGCGGTGATCTGCTTGCGGCTGAATCAGCTGCCTATCACAGTCCCGGTACCTGCACTTTCTACGGTACTGCAAACACTAACCAGATGCTGATGGAATTCATGGGGCTGCAGTTGCCGGGCAGCTCATTTATCAATCCGAGAACCGAGTTGCGTGAAGCCCTGACCAGGGAAGCCGTGCGTCAACTCGTTGCCAATGCTGAAGAAGGTGAGCTACTGCACGGGCGCAATGTTGATGAGAAAGTCGTTATCAATGGCATCATTGGGCTACTTGCAACGGGTGGCTCAAGCAATCACACGCTGCATCTTGTTGCTATCGCCAGGGCTGCTGGCATCAAAATTTTCTGGGAAGATTTTGCGGCCTTGTCAGAGGTGATTCCGCTTATGACCCGCGTGTATCCAAACGGCGTAGCTGATGTGAATCATTTCAATGCCGCCGGCGGCCTAGCTTTTATTATTCGCGACTTACTGGCAGAAGGACTGCTGCATAATGATGTTGCAACGATCGTAGGCAAGGGCATGGAAAAATATACACAGGTGCCCACCCTCGATAATGACAACATTGCCTGGCGCCCTGTTGAAACCACCTCGGGAGACAACAGTGTCCTGCGTTCCGTAAAAGAGGCCTTCCAGCCAACCGGGGGCCTGCAGCTTGTCACTGGCAACCTAGGCAAGGCTATTGTCAAAACTTCCGCGGTGGAGGAAAAGTTTCGTAAAATTAAAGCCCCAGCTAAAGTCTTTGTAAGTCAGGAAGCTATGCTCGAGGCATTTTATGCAGGTGAGCTGGAGCAGGACATGGTGCTCGTCCTAATACACCAGGGTCCCATGGCTAACGGTATGCCCGAACTGCATAAACTCACACCCTGTCTTGGTGTTTTGCAGAACCGGGGTTTCAAAGTAGCGCTTTTAACCGATGGCAGAATGTCAGGTGCTTCCGGTAAAGTGCTCTCGGCCATTCACGTTTCACCTGAAGCGCATGCTGGCGGCAATATCGGTCTCATTAAGGATGGAGATATGATTACTATTGATGCCATGGGGGGAAGCTTTGGAGTTGAAGCCGACCTGAATGCACGACAAACCTCTGCGAATAAGGTCATACAACCTACGGAGGGAATGGGCAGGGAACTATTTTCCGTTTTCAGAAACCAGGTGGCTTCAGCCGAGGAAGGAGCTTCAATTTTTTTTAGTGAAGAATAATATGGATGCCCTGAGTCTGCTTGAAGAGTTTAAACTGGTCCCCGTGTTGGTCATCAATAATGCCCAAACTGCAATTGATCTCGCCAGGTGCTTACAGGATGCCGGTATCGGCGCACTGGAAATTACACTTCGCACACCTGTAGCTTTGTCTGCCTTAGAGGCGATCGCAAACAGTGTAGAGGGCATGTTGGTGGGTGCGGGAAGTATTCGCCAGGCCGGGCAGTTTGAATCAGTGAAAAATGCCGGCGCCAGTTTTGCTGTTAGCCCTGGGGCTACTGACATACTTGTGGACACGGCCAAAAAGCTTGCCATACCTTATGTGCCCGGGGCTGTGACCCCAAGTGAAATGCTGGCCTTGTATGAAAAGGGTTATACGTTGCAGAAATTTTTTCCGGCTGAATTATCGGGCGGTGCGTCGTTTCTTAAGGCTGTTGCAGCGCCTATGCCGGAGCTACGTTTTTTTCCTACCGGTGGTATCAATGCCGCCCTTGTAACTGAATACTGCAAACTTCCTAATGTGGTCAGTATTGGTGGCAGCTGGTTTGCCCCTGCCGAGCTGATTGCAGAAAAGAAATTTTCAGAAATTACCAAAAAAGCTAAGGAAGCCCTAAGTGTCTTTAACAACTGACAGTGTCCTGCTTGTAGGAGATATCGGCGGGACTAACGCGAGGTTCGCACTTGCCGAGCCGGAGGGGCATGCGTACCTGCAGGAAAAAGTGTTGCAATGTGCTGAATACAACACTCCCGAACTGGCAATACGCGCCTACCTGGACAGTATCGAGGCACCAATGCCATCAGCGATATGTCTTGCCGCGGCGGGGCCGGTTCGTGAGGGCAGCGTCGACCTGACTAATAACAACTGGCACATCCGTGAGACCTCGCTAAACCAGGAATTTGGTATCTCCACGTCCTGTCTCCTTAACGATTTTGAGGCGATTGCTTCCAGCCTGCCTGAGTTGTTGCCGAAAGAAATGATTACTTTTGGTTTGCATGAGCCAAAGAACCTTGATACCCAGGCATTTAATGTGGCGGTGATAGGACCGGGCACAGGGCTAGGCGCTGCAGGCCTTATCAAGCGCGATGATGCAGTTATCCCGGTTATTACCGAGGCGGGTCACGTTGGTTTTGCGCCGGAGAATGCGCTGCAGCGAGCGGTCTGGGAAATTCTTAGGCATCGTTTTGGGCGCGTTTCTGATGAAAGGCTGGTGTCAGGCAGCGGCCTGGAAAATATCTACACTTCACTTTCTGAAATTCATGATTCTCCGAGCCACCCGCTCAAGGCATCCGAGATTTTTAAAGAGGTGAATGGCAATACGCTGGCAGCAGAGTCGGTGAACCTGTTCTTTGAAATCCTCGGCCAGGTTGCCGGAAATTTTGTCCTCGCCACCGGTGCGTTCGATGGCCTCTATATAGCGGGGGGAATTGTCCAGCGCTACCCTGAGATGCTGGCCAACAGCTCATTTCGCGCCAGCTTTGAAAACAAGGGCCGCCATCGCCACCTGTTAGAGAAGGTCCCAACTGTCCTTATTAACCATGCACATCCGGGGCTGCTTGGTGCTTCCCTTAAAGCCAGGCAGCTTGTTTCCTGAAACGGACTCCCTCTATCATGCAGTTCGGAGTTTAATAACAAGAACAGCCATGAAATCCCCCAATCAATTTCTTTCTTTGCTAGTCCTGCTAGTTAGCGCACCGTTGGTCAAGGCTCAACAGGAAAAAGCCGCTTTCTTTGGTGACCTGCATCTGCATACCGGGCTTTCCTTTGACTCGGCATCATCAGGTATCTACACCACGCCCGATGAGGCCTATCGTTACGCGATTGGTGAAGCCGTCCAGTACATGGGGCGCACTGTTCAGCGCAACAGGCCGCTGGATTTTCTAGCCATCACCGACCACTCGGAGTATCTCGGCGTTGCCCCTCTGGCAAGTGATCCTGGAGGACCGTTTGCCGACACACCATGGCCTGAGACCTTTGCAGAAATTGGCGATAGCATTCTCAGTTATATGCGTATCTTCTCACCCAGCGGGTTCAGGGGCAGTGAACCTGCCATACCTGAATTTACTTCAGAGTCCCTGGTCGCCGACAACTGGTCTAAACAGGTGGCGGTAGCCGAGCGGTATAACCAGCCCGGATCATTTACAAGCTTTATAGCCTACGAATGGTCCCCAATGCCCGGTGGTGCGCACCTTCACAGGAATGTTATTTTCCGCGGGCCTAATTATCCGTCTCGTCCTTTCAGCTCGCTAGACTCTCAAAATCCAGAGGATTTATGGACCTATGTTGAAGGCCTAAAGGAAGACGACATTCAGTCAGTCCTTATTCCGCATAACTCAAACATGAGCCAGGGCTTGATGTTTGCCTCTACGGATTCCTACGGTGACCCCATCACCGCGGAGTACGCACAGCGCCGTCTTGCCAACGAAAGACTGGTGGAAATAGCGCAGATCAAGGGTACTAGTGAAACGCGGCCCGAATTTGGCGTGACCGATGAGTTCGCAGGCTTTGAAGTGATCGATCTCGGGACTGAGGAAGGCGCGGATCCCGCGGGAGGGCATATCAGGCCGGCTTTCGCTAGGGGACTGGAAATAGAGGAAAGCACCGGGGTAAATCCCTTCCGGTTTGGCCTCATCGGCAGTTCAGATTTTCATGGCGGCGTGTCGGCCACCGAGGAAGATAATTTCACCGGGGCGCTGGGCTGGTCAGATGATATGACCAAACCTGACATGGTGCTGAACGAAGTGAATCCGATTACCAATGCCCCGGCCACAATATTCAGCGCTGGTGCTATCACCGGGCTCTGGGCAGAAGAAAACACCAGGGAATCGTTGTTCAGTGCTATGCAGCGCCGCGAAGCTTTTGCCACCAGTGGTACGCGCATCCGCGTGCGCTTGTTTGCCGGCTGGTTCTTTGATGAAGACTTCATGGATAACAGGGAGTGGGTGAGCCTGGCTTACGCCAACGGTTATGCCATGGGAGACGATGTGCCCGCCAGCGGAACTGACGAACCCATGAAACTTGTGATACATGCCGTCAAGGATCCTGAGGGTGCTAACTTAGACCGTGTCCAGGTCATCAAAATCTGGCGTGAAGGCAATGAAGCCATGGAGGCAATTTACAACGTCGCCTGGTCCGGCGACAGGGCACTCGATACCCAGGGCAATCTGCCTGCTGTAGGCAACAGCGTGGACCTGCAAACGGCTACCTATAGTAACGATATTGGCGCCGCCCAGCTGGCTAGTGTCTGGACTGACCCTGATTTTGATCAGCAGCAGTCGGCTATCTATTACGTGAGGGTGCTTGAGATACCAACACCGCGCTGGTCAACCTACCTCGCGGTGCGCAATAACATGGCTATACCGGGAAATGTCCCGGCAACTATCCAAGAGAGAGCCTGGACCTCACCGGTGTTTTACTCGCCCTGAAAGTCGGGTAGATTTTCTTAGAGGTTCAGCGAGTAGGCTGTCTGTAATTCGAGGCAGTGAGCCTGGCTTTCCTCTGCCAGTGTCGACCCTTTGCAGACAGAAGTAATATTCGAGTATAGAGCTTCCAGGCCGGCAGCAGTGTCATCTTCAACTTCTGCCGTTTCCTGCCACCGCCCAAGACTGTCCAGCAGCATCTGCAGGCGGGCAAAGTTTCGGCCCGAGAGCATGTTTTCGGCCTCACTGAATTCGAATAACAGCTGCTCCGTGATGCCTAGGATGACTTCGCTTTGTTCAGGGACTAAGCGAACCAGCGTGTCCACGTACTGGTACCCCCACTGGAATCGGGTGGCTTCCCCCGAGGCACCTTCCCAGGCCTTCCTGTTCCACTCCACGGCCAGCTCAATGTTGCCGGCATCCTCTTCGAGGCCGCCGAGACTGCTCATGAAGTAGTAAGGGGCATGGGATTCTTCCAGTTCCTTCAGCAGCAGTTCCCGGGCCAGGTCGGCGCGGCCGGCTTCCTCCAAAAGCTGGTAGCTGGTGTTGATGACGTTCTGACGGGCTTCACCGCGGGTATCTTGGTCAACAGCATCAATGAAGGCAATGATTTCCTGCTCCAGGTCTGCCGGCAGTGTGGTTACCTCCGGATTGTTCATCCTAAAATTGCCTACCACGGGATACCAGCTGGCAATATGCTCAGCGCCCGACAGCTGCGATGCGTCGCGCAGCGTGTCCATGGCCGCTATCCATTTCTCTACCAGCTTGTCCCTGCTGGCGCCCTGATCGGTCAGCATCGGTACAAGGTCTTCAAAGTAAAGTAGTGCGTAGTCGCTGTTGGCCAGAACTAGTTCAGGATTGGTAAAGACAGTTTCCATGGCGCTCAGTGCTGCAGTTTTTTCTGCCTCACTTAAGCCGGGGAAGTCTTCCTGGTTGCCCTTTGCATTAAGCGAATGGAAAAGCAGGCGTGACCAGGCCACCTTGTTGCCAGCTTGGCGGGACTGCTCTGCCAGCGTCGCATAGAGATTGCCTTTCATTTCCAGGTCTTCGGGCAGTGTTGCTTGTTCCCAGGAATAAAAGGCCAGGCGGGTGTAGGCGTCAGGCGTCATGGCATCGGGTTCGTGAATGGCCAGCTTCAGCAGGTCAAGTGTACTGGTGAGGTCATCTAATGCTAGTTGCAGTACGTTCAGGTATTGCTCGCTGTCTATCCAGCCGGGAATACGGGTTATCTCTTCACCCTCTGGTGAAAACACAATCATGGTGGGATAGCCGGCAACGTCGAAATGCTGTCCCCATGACTGGGCTCTTTCGGTATCCCCATCAAGGTAGACAGGAATAAACAGGCTGGTCTTGGCCAGGAATGCGGGGTGCTTGAAAACGGTGGCCTTGATCTGCTCACAGGGAGGGCACCAGATAGCGCCCCAGTAGAAAAAGAGCGGCTTGTTATCGGTCTCGGCCAGGGCAAAGGCTTCTTCTATGGTGCCTTCGAACCATTCAATGGCCTTGTGTTCCTCCTCGACAACCACTGTTGTTTCAGAGACTGGCTCCTGGACAGTCTCGGCAGTGTTCTGTGACTGACCACATGCTACAAGACCGGCAACGCTTGCAAGCAGTGTCGCCAGGATGAAAGGGTTATTCGACGAATGCTTGCTCATGGCGGTGTCCTTGAATCAGTTGGCGGCAGTTTCAGAATCCATCAGGATAGTACCCAGCAGATCGGCCACTTTCTGTCGGCCCTCTAAGTTGGGGCGACGGCCCGGGCGCGTGCTCTCGACTACTTCAGCCAGGGCTAAGTCCAGAGGTGTCTTACCTTCATTATCCTTTATGGCTGGATCAGCACCACGCTCTATTAACAGAGCAGCAACTTTCTCCCAGCCAAGTTCAGCGGCTGAATGAAGTGCCGTGCGACCCTCGTTGTCTTTCCAAGCAATGTAGGTATCAAGCTTGGCGGTAAAGGTATGGCTGTCGTTTACCTGAGCGTTTACATGGGCGCCGGCATCCAGCAGCATGTTGATCGTCTTGATGGCGCGATCTTGGATATCTTCGCCGTTGGAACCTGTTGGACCACGGCCGTTGCCACTCATGCCTGCCGCATACATCAGTGGAGTAATCCTGAAGACGTTTCGCAGGTCTACCTCAGCGCCGTTTTCAAGCAGCACCTCAATCATGTCATAGTCGTGGGTGAACACGGCGATCATCAGGGCATGTGCGCCGCCGCGCATGTCATAGTCGGCAAAGCGGCCGCGGCCTGGGCCATTGGGGCGCATGCGGGTAAGCTGGTGATTCACGTCAACGCCCATATCGATCAGGCGCTTTACAATATCCATTGCCGTAATAGTGCGATCAGTGCTGGCCAGCGGATTAAAAACATCACCAAAACTGCCAAAGGATCTTGGCACAAATGAATTCATGTCCACGGCCAGGTAGAGAGGCGTACGACCAGTCATGTCCCAAACGTCCACCTTGGCTCCCTGGTCAATCAGGTACATGGCAATATCAAAACTCTTGCTGTCGATAGCATTCAGCAACGGAGTAACACCGTCAGGATTCGGCTGGTTGATGTCGGCACCGGCTTCCACAATTGCGACGGCACAGCGATAGCAGCCTGAACGAGTTGCGTAAAGCAGGGCAGTGAGACCCCCGGTTGGGCGGAACTGGGCGCGGGGCTCTGAGGTCATTTGCCTGGGCCAGTCGTCGTACACGGCTTTAACAGAGACACTTGCTCCACTGGCGACAAGCAGTTCAGCAATTTCGGGATGGTTTTCTGCAGAGGCCCACATCAGCGCAGTCTGTCCACGGAATGTTTCGATTGCATTCACATCAGCACCGGCGTCCAAGAGCATCTGGACAATTTGCAGGTTGCCTATGTAGGAAGCCAGCATCAGTGGAGTTTGGTTATCCAGGTTGGGTGAATCGGGATGAGCGCCAGCATCCAGTAGCTTGCGTACCAGGTCAGCGTCGTTGAGCTTGGTGGCTTCTGCCAGAGGTGTAGATCCATAGTTGTTGGTGACGTCAGCTTCAGCGCCAGCAGCGAGTAGGGCATCGACCAGCTCATGGTTAACATTGTAGGTTGCATACATGAGGGCAGTGGAGCCATCAGGTTGCACGGAATTTACATCAACACCGGAAGCGATCAATGCAAGGGCATCGGCGCTGCGCTTATCACTGATCAGTTCAACCAATGATTCCTGCGCACTGGTAGCAACGGAAAAAATAGAGGCAAAAGCAATGAGAGCAGTGCTCCGGAGAATTCGTGTAATCATCAAACTACGTTGCCTCCAAAGTTTGTGTAATGCGCCCACAAACCTTTTGCGGCGTCATATAAGAACTTGTATGGATCATCAAATGTACGATCAATCTCATCCATCACGCCGGCATCGAGGATGTCCTGTGCACTGCGCCCATTATTGACGAGCGTCGAACAGCGTTCCCACAGGTGCCACATCATGGCGTGCTCAGCCCTGAAATCCTCCAGGGTCATGACCGGACCGTAGGCAGGAACAATCAGCGTGTCGTCGTTGGCGATTTCAAGAATGTCATCCATGGCATCGACACGGCCGCCGAGCCAGCCGCCGGCATACCAGTCGAGGGAAGGATCCCTCAATGGAGAAGCTACATCACCAACGGCAATAACATTGGCTTCCTGCAGATGCACATAAGCATCACCGCGTGTATGGGCTTCCAGCAGGTACCCAAATTCTATGCTTTCATTGCCAATGGTCAGTGCTTCTTTTTCCCTGAATGTATGTGTCGGTCGCCCAATCTCAGGCAGGGCTGAGGCCCAGTAGTCCTCGAAGGGTACATAATGGTCAGCGCTGAGCCACTGACGCGTTATTTCATGCGCATGAATGGCTGCTCCGGCTTCACCGAACAGGGCATTACCACCGGACTGGTCAGCGTGATAGTGCGTATTGATAAGCGTATGGATTGGAGTATCCCCAAGCGTCAGCTGCACAGAAGGCGCTAGGGAGGCAGAGCCACTGTCCACCAGCATGTGACCTGAGTTAGTGGTCAGGACCAGGATATTGCCCGGCGCACCATTGATGACACTGACGTTGTCGCGAATCGTTTCCATGGCCAGCCGGGTTGGGGCCCGCACAGCTTTTACAACTGCAGGACTTTCCTGCGCCTGTTCCTCGCTGGAGCAGCCGGTAAGGCCGCCCAGCATGGGAGCAGAGGCCAGGCCAACGCCCGCCTTGAGTATATTTCTGCGTTCGTACTTCTTCATAAATGACTTCTGATAATTCTTGTTACTTTTCTTACCCGGATCAGACTTCAGAAAGAATGCCTGTGCTGTTGCCAAAGCTTTCTTGCGGAATTCCGAGCTTGTCGAGAATTGTCAGGTGGATATTGGCAAGCGGTGTGCGTTCCGGTGGCGTGACATTTTTGCCGCCTTTGTGTGCGCCGCTGGCACCACCCACCAGGATTTCCGGCAGTGGGTAGTTGTCATGCTGATTACTGTTGCCCATGTTTGATCCGTACAGGAAAAGAGAGTGATCAAGAATGCTACCGTCACCATCTGGTGTGTCAGCCAGTTTCTGTACAAAGCGGGCAAAGTGCTCCATGTGGTAAGTCTGAACCTTGATCAGTTCCTCAATGCGCACCCGGTCATTAGTGTGATGACTGGTTGGGTGGAAGCCGCCGTTCATGCCGACATGAGGATAAGTGCGGTCAGTGCCTTCGGCGGCCATAACCAGTGTCAGGACGCGGGTCAGGTCAGCCTGGTAGGCAAGGGCTGCCAGGTCAAACATCATGGTGATCTGCTCATCGAAATCTTCGAATACGCCAACAGGTGCCGCAGGGACATCAATACCTGACATGTCCTGGTTGCTGGCAATCTGCACGCGGCGTTCTATCTCGCGCACGGTATCCAGGTAGTTGGAAAGAATTTCGCGGTCGCCTGAACCCAGCTCGTTCTGCAGAGCCTTTGTTCGGTCAGCAATCATGTCGAGGATGCTGCTGTTCTTGTCCAGGATCATGGCCCGCTCTTCTTGCGAATCGTAGGGACCCATCAGCTGAATAAAGACCTTGCGTGGATTGAACTCCATCGGCAGGGGCTGGTTGGGTGAAGCGAACGAGGTAGTTACTGCATAAAAACCGCCGTTGCCCGCAGCCACCTGCACGGTGGTTTCGGTAGCCATTTCCAGTGAAGGCAGGGCCGTTTCCTGACCCAGCTGCTGGGCAATTACCTGGTCGAGCGTAGTGGCCAGTTCAGGAATGGAGCCTTCACCCGGTCTTACACAGGACAGCCATGTGGCTGGATTGAAAGTATGGACAGAACCCAGTGCGGCATTGTTCTCAATGTTTTCAAACGTGGTGACGTAATTCTTGAATGGCTCCAGCGTCTGCATCATCCTGCCGATCTGGAAAGAGTCACCTGAACCGGAGCTGGTCCAGTGGTCCACTTCTTTACCAAATGGCGTGTTGTTCATAATGGTGCCATGCGGCAGGTAGAAAAAGCCGGCACGTTTCTTCGGCATGGCTTCTACCTGGGCAAGCGCCGTACCTGCTGGCACCATGGCATCGAGGAATGGAAGTGCCAGCGCAACGCCGCTACCTCGCAAGACTTCTCGACGCGACAAGTATTTCTTGGTTAGAAATTTAGCCATGTTGTTATCTCCCGGTTGCTACAGACGCCATTTCGTGCGACTGGCCGTGGTGTCCCTCTGAGCCCTGCATGCGAAATACATCGTGATTTACTAGTGCAGTAATAATTGAGGTAAAAGTGTAATTATCTTCGGCGGCCTTGCGAACGATCTCGCGGACAAACGGCATGTCGAAATATTCCACTTCCCTGTTAAGGCCATACATCATTAGTTTCTTGGTGATGGTCATGGGTAACTGGTCCTTCTTACTGAGCAAGAATTCGCGCAGCTCAATGGGACCATCAATTTCTAGGCCGCTGGTCAGCACTGTTGAAGCATCGATAGCCTCACCAGCCTGCGCATCTTCGTCACGCCAGGTGCCGATTACGGTGTAATTTTCCAGTGCAAGTCCCGGCGGGTCGATAATGCCGTGACAGGACATGCAGTTTGGATTCTGGCGATGCTCTTCGAGGCGGGCTCGAATAGTCGTTGGTTTTTCACCCTCGCGAATCGATAGGTCCACTTCGACATTGGGCGGAGGTGGTGTCGGTGGTGTTCCCATGATGCGGTCAAGCACCCAGGCGCCGCGCAGTACCGGTGAAGTGCGGTCACCATAGGACGTTCTCAGCAGTGTTGCCCCTTTGCCGAGCAGTCCCCAGCGGTTTTCATCTTCCAATCTGATGCGGCGGAACTGCGGTCCGTAAATTCCCTCAATGCCGTAGTGACTTGCCAGTGAATCATTGACGAACGTCCAGTCTGCTGTAAGCAGCTCACTTACTGGGCGGTCCTCCAGCAGGACGCTGCTTAGGAACAGGCGAATTTCTTTTTCAAAGTTGGTGCGGGTGCCGTCATTGAAGCGGCGATCAACAGGTTGTATCTGCTCCAGCTCATCAAGGTTCAGCCATGCTAACGCAAAATTTTCAATCAGAGCTTCTGCACGATTGTCATCAAGCATCCTCTTCACCTGTTGTGCCATGATTTCAGGGTCAGACAGCGAACCATTAGATGCCAAAGCGATCAGTTCCTCATCAGGTCCCTGGCTCCACAGGAAAAAGGCCAGGCGCGTAGCCAACTCGAGGTCGTTCAGCTGACGCGGGCTCTCTTCGATGATGCGCATGGAGCGATACAGGAAATCCGGGCTGGACAGGATGGCCGTTGTCATTTCGATAATGCCCGCATCGAAACCGCCTTCCTCGGCACGGCCCACTTTATAGAAAGGCATGATCCAGTCTAGATCATCATCAGAGACAGGGCGTCGGAATGCTCGGGTGGCCAGGTTCCGGGCAATTTCTTCAGCGCAGGGCTGTTCCTCGGCAATTTCCAAGGGCTGGCAGATCAGAAGTTTTTCGCGGCTTTTGCTCATGGACAGCCCACTTGGATTGTAAGGGCCCTCAACCTGTACGCCCAGGCCAACAATTGGCATGCCGGTGACACGCCCGTTGCCGGTGGCGTTATTGCTGGCTGCCCAGGATCGCTCTATAAAGGTAACCACCACTTCATGGGTGCCCACCTCAATGTCTGCAGACAGTCCGGCAATCTTGGCTAAAATCACGTCACCACCAACTACACCGTCACGAGTAGCAATAGCTAGGTCTTGGGGTCCGCCAATGTCAACGCGGTTTACCTCAACGCCATCAACCAATATGACCATCGTGGCTGATGTCTCCATACCGCGTGGGTAGAGACCAGCATCAATATCCAGAATACTGAATCGGTATTCACCATCAGCCGGGAAGAAATGTTTGAATTTCATGCCGCCGCGTGTGCCCAGCGGAAAGCCGTCAATGTGGTTGCGCGATGCACTATTGCCGGCCATGAAGCCGATGTTGCGGTTAGGCAGTTCATGAAAGACGCTTGCAAACTTAGGCACCGGCTGACCGATAGCCTCGGTCGCCACGGCGCGGGTCGCCGTGATGTATTGTTCTAAGAATGCAGGGGACGCGCCAAGTGCATTAGCGATGTTGTCGAAGCCCTCGACTTCTATTTCACTCGGCAGAATCTGAACGGGATCAACATCAACGCCTAGTAGGTCACCGACGATTGTTGCAAATTCAGTTCTGTTTAGGCGCTGTATCGGTACGTGTCCAATAAAGTGATCGCTGGACTCGGTATCAATGGAATTTTCCAGGTAGCTGACAACTTGGTCTACGATTTCCTGGTCAGGCTGTGGCTGTCCTGCAGGGGGCATTAGCCTTCCACGCAGCTTGTTGATGGCTTCTTCCCAGACGGCCGGATCATTAGTGACATGATTGATATCCATGAGGTCAAAGGCGAGTCCACCGGAGTAGTCCTCGTAGTTATGACAATCAACACAGAAATCCTGTATCAGGCGGTCGGCATCCTGGCTGCTACCAAGTGCTGAGGTGGACTGGGCAGAGGTGCCCTGAATTGCCGTGGCCATGAAGAATGTCGCCATGGCTTTCAATGAAAAAACTGCTTTGCCGTTCATTAAATTGTCGTAAATTCCGTTAGTTTTGAATATGTTGCTAGTAAACTGTCTAATTTTGCCATACCAGCATACCAAAAGGGGAATGAAGGTTCCCTGAATACGAAAATTTCCACAATTGAGACCAAAGCCCTCTGTTTATGCGGCTTCTAGCGCTTCTATAGCGTAAACAGGGGTGGAGCACAATTTACCGATTAATGACATTTATCAAGGCTCAATAATTTTATAACTTACTGAAATTAATGATTTTCAGGAATTCTGGGAAAGAAATGACTGTGGGGCTTTAGCCATCCTTAAACCAAATATGCAGCATTCCTATAAAGGCAACATAAGAGGGGGTCTGACATATCATCTTTTACCATTCGTTTTGATGGACAGCACCAAACACTTGGCGTCATGATTACGGCGTTTCTTATTCGTAATAGATAGGATTTTGGGCAAAGCCACTCGCGGAGCAATCGAGAGGGGTATCGAAGATATCAAAATTCAAACTGAAAAACTTGCGGTTTAATCGCTTAATATGAATATGCATCCACTCATACACAAATCACTACTTTCGCTATTGATGTTCTCCCTGCCATTCACAGGGCAGGCCCAGCAGGGCGAAATGATTATCAAGGAGCGTCTTCCTAGTGAAGCCTTCGATGTGATGCCGCCCTCTGCCAGGGTGGCGGGCTTGCCAGGAAAAATGCAGATAGTGGACCGCAGCTGTAAGCAGTATCCATTGGCGCAGGTGCGCCAGCGCATAGTCAATATATCAAGACAGGAATGGGAGTGGTTTGGCTCAACTGTGATTGACATGACGGATCAGCAGGAGCTCGACAGGAACGAAGGCAGACTCTCTCGGTGGTGGCGGACCAACTGGATGGATGCGGCCGAGGCAGAGCGCCTGGCCGATGACGTAGCAGGGTACTGGGCAGCAGCACCCAACAGCAGCTGGATCTTGGAAAAACAGAACCGGCGTTGGAGTGAACTTGGCATCACGGCGCGCTGGCGCGACTTCTGGTCGGCCGCTTTCATTTCCTGGGTGATGTGTGAGGCAGGGCTGGGTAAGCCAGAGCAGTTCCAGCGAGCAATTGCGCATCACACTTATATCGATCAGGCCATTCGAGCGCGTGATGGTCAGGAACCCGAAGCGGTTTATGTAGCCTACGATATAGGTGAAAAAGACATTCAGCCCGGTGACATGCTTTGCCGGGGCAGCCGTCCTTCTTACCGTAATCTCGGCGAGCGCCGCTCGCAGATGGGGCAGGGAGCCAGGACCCATTGCGACATTGTGATTGAACTGGATAACACAACTAGCCAGTTCAAGGTGATAGGAGGTAATGTTCGGGGGTCGGTCAGGATGAAGTATTTGCCGGCAAGCCAGAAGGGCAACATGCTGGTCCCTGCCCCCTATGGATTGCGCTCGTTCTTTTCACACCTTAAATTTAACCTGGCAGATTCCGACCCCATTTAGCCCTCTTTCAAAAGAAAAATTTAGAACCTAGCCTGTAATTTCAAAACCGGAATGGTTTTGCAAAATGGCATGAGCGGTCTCGACTGATTCCACCCGTGCCGCGGGCGGTCCTTCACTCAGCCAGCTCAGAAAAATATCCAGCTGAAAATCTTCACCCTCGGCTTCTACGTAGACGCTGCCGTCCTGCTCATTTCTGACCAGCCCGCATATGCCAAGCTGATCTGCCTGATCTTTGATCGAAGCTCTGAAAAATACGCCCTGGACCACGCCTTTTACAGTAATGTTTAAATGCTTCATGTTTCGTTATTCACTTTTGCATCGGTAAGTTTATCGAGATCCCTGAGCTTGGGGAAAAGTGCGTAGCCGCCAAAGGTCACTGCAAACGCCATCACTGCACCCGCCAGTACGGTCATTACCGGGCCAACCAGTGCTGCTACCGCACCCCCCCTGAAGTCACCCATCTCGTTGGAGATACCAATAAAAAGCATGTTCACTGCGCTGACTCTGCCACGTAAATGATCCGGGGTGGCAAGTTGAATAAGCGATGAACGTATATTGACGCTGATCATGTCAGAAGCACCGTATACCCAGAGCGCGACGAGGCTGATCCATAAGGTTGCAGACCAAGCAAAGATCAGAATTGAGCAGGAGAAAATGGCGAGCGCTGTAAAAAGCAATTTGCCTGCCTGGCGCATGGGTGGCATCTTGGTAATCAGAATGCCCATCATCACCCCGCCCAGTGCCGGCATTGCCCGCATCAAGCCGAGCATTTTTTCATCCACATTCAATACCTCGATGGCATAGACGGGAAGAAGAACCATGACGCTGCCGCAAAGTACTATAAACAGGTCCAGCGAAATACTGGGCAGCACAATTGGGCTGTCCTTTACATAACGAATGCCGCCGAGCAGTTGCTTGAGACCTCGGCCGTTGGGCTTGTCCACCTTGATGTTGGGGAGTATGAAAAATAACAGGCTGCCCAGGATGACAATCCCTGAAAGCACCCAGTACAAATCGTAGTCAAGCCATGCCAGCAGCAGTCCGGCGGCAAGGGGGCCGAGGGTCTGTGCTGTGGTCCACATCGAACTGGTTATGGCAACAGCACGGGACAGGAATTCGTCGCTCACAAGATGAATGAGGATGGCATCAGATGCAGGGGAATAAAATGCCCGCACAGTGCCATGGAGCAGTATCAGAGTAAAGATCATCTGCCGGTTTAAGTCGCCATCATTCATGCTGTAACCAAGACCGACATACACCCCAGCTTCAAGCAGTGCGCAGGTGATGAGGATGTACTTGCGGGGAAAATGATCTACCACCAGCCCGCTGATAATAAACAGCAAAATCAGCGGCGCGATTTGCAGCAAACCGACCAAGGCCAGGTCAAAGGGGTCGCCGCTATAGGTAAAAAGGTGCCAGCCAATGGCGACACCGAGCATCGAACTGGCGATGGAGACCAGTATCCTCGCCCCCAGATAGGTATAAAAATTGAGAAGCATTAATTACGTGCGGTGCCGTTACCTGGCCGCGGTAACTTCCATTTCCACAAGGGCGCCTGGTGAAGCCAGGGCAGTCACGCCAAGAAGGCATCCAGTGTGCTGGCACCCCCGCTGTTTAAGATTGGCGGTCATATGGTCATGGGCTTGCATCATAGCGGCCATGTCTGTAGTAAAGATATTTAAGCGAACTACATTGGTGAAGTTCATGTCGCCCTGCTCTAGGATCTTGTCTATGTTATCCAGAACCTGGTCGATTTGTTTTGCCATGTCACCTTGATGCAGGCACTCACCGTTTTCATTACTTGCCGTTTGTCCGGCGAGAAAGAAAAGGGATTCTGCATTTTCCAGCTTGTTACCATGGACAAAGCCCAGTGCTTCCTGCCACGTCCATGGATTGATAATTTCGCGCTTCATTGGTTTTCCTTTCATTGTTAAGCCGTTGGCTTTTTGCTGGTCTCAATTTTATTACCCAGCATACTACCGATTCGCTGCGACAGTACATTATCCTGAATGAGTTTCTTTTTTAGTTATTGAGTCAGCGGAGTGTAAAAATCTGTTTATTCACACGCGGCAAGTAAAAAATAAAATGCTCTGAAGGGGATGGTTCTGATGTTATGACGCCAGGCACTGGCATCACTCTCGAAATTAAAAAAGCAGCAAAGTTACGGAGAAAAAATATTCATACAACGGCCCAGCATTTAGAGATAGGTGCGCGTCGGTCTGGTCTCTGGTTGCTCCTTAAAGCCCAGGATATTAAATGCCCAGAAGCCAAGAGGACTCGTAGAGCATCAATTAAAAAGCTTGCTAGGTAGAGGCTCGGTCTAAAAGGGGTTTTTGGGGTTACCAAATCTTAGGCAGAAAAAGGGGCAGGAAAATGAGGGGAAGATAAGGGGTTCCTGCCCCTGCTCTTGCAACTTTCTGTCAGGTCATCTCAACCAGTAAGACTGATACTGCTTTACATTGGGTTTGGGAAATACGCGACCCAAACCAGTGATGCTGCTGTTATGGCCGGCGGTAAAAGCATCAATAAAATCATGTTCTTTACTTTGCTCATGTCGTCATCTCCTCGTAAATTCCTGTATAAAAAATACTGATTGCGGCATTATTTCTAAGGAGATTGCAGGTTGCGTGCCAACTTTTGCCGAAACTCCTAAGTGATTGTTATTTATGCTTTTAATTTTTAGATCCAGAAAATAATATGTCCTCTAACACTTGACATTTAGCTCATTTATGTCAAATTTGTCAAAAATATTGCCAAAAATAACAAAAAATGCGGCTGATTACCTCTGACCAATCCTCTCCCATGGCCGCTATGCTGGAAGGCTATGACTGCCCGGCCATTCTTGTTTCTGCAGAATACGAAATACTCGCCACCAACACGCGCTACCAGAAAAGTTTTGGGAGTATCGATTTTGCCCACGTAAACCGCTGCTACCAGGTATCCCATGGTTACGACGTTCCCTGTGACCAGGCTGGTGAGGATTGCCCTCTGGGGGCGGCTAAAAAATCTGGTCACAAGGAGAGGGTGCTGCATATTCACCAGACACCCCGCGGCAAGGAGCACGTCGATGTCGAAATGCTGCCTATCCACAATGCCAAAGGAGAGCTGGTTTATTTCGTGGAACTGTTGCACCCGGTGCCCTTGGCCAGCGGTGAGGTTGGCGATAAATCTCTAGTCGGTGAGAGCAGGGCTTTCAACGACATGCTTGAAAAAATTTCCCGCGTGGGCAAATCGGATATCTCGGTGCTGTTGCTTGGAGAATCCGGTACAGGCAAGGAGCTGGCCGCCCGAGCCATCCATGAAGCCAGTGAAAGAAAAGACCACCCGCTGGTTACGCTCGAATGCACTGGGCTCACAGATTCGCTTTTTGAAAGCGAGCTGTTTGGGCATGTTAAGGGTGCCTTTACCGGAGCCACTTCCAGCAAGAAAGGCCTAGCAGAACTTGCCGATGGAGGCACACTATTCTTGGATGAAATCGGGGATGTTCCACTTCAGACTCAAGTGAAGCTGTTAAGGCTGCTTGAGACTGGAACGTTTCGTCCGGTCGGCAGTGCCGAGGTAAGGCGTTCTGATTTCCGGCTTGTCTGCGCCACGCATAGGAACTTGCGACAGATGATGGAGGAGGGTGATTTTCGTGATGACCTTTACTACCGCATAAATGTTTTTCCTGTGCATCTGCCATCGTTGAGCGAACGCCTTGAGGACATTCCCCTGTTGGCCAACTCCCTACTTATGCGTGTTGCACCTTCAGGAAAATTTACGCTTACAGGGCAGGCTCAGAAAAAGCTAATGGCACATAACTACAAAGGCAACATAAGGGAGCTTAGGAATATCCTGAGCCGGGCGATCGTGCTGAGTGATACCCAGGCAATAGATGCGGATACTATCGAAGCCTGCTTCTTTGACCAGGCTGCTCATACTGAAAAGAAAAGCGACAAGGTACAGGTTGAAATGGATTTAAAAACTCTGGAGCAGGAATACATTGCCGAGCTCATGGCAAAGCATGAGGGTAACAAGGAAAAGGTAGCCGGTATTCTTGGTATCAGCCAACGTTCGCTATACCGCAAACTGGAAGCTATGGATTAGGTAGGAAGTCTGCTTACGACCCTAGGGGGCATTTGATAATCAGTGACTAAGATCTTCATGCAACACTCAGGATAAAGGCGGATTGGTCCGATAAACTAGCGAACTTGAGAGTAGTGAGGTAGTCGATCTCTTTGATCATGCTGAAAACCAGTTACTACTAACTCTTCATAGGCTAAATGCTCCCCCGAATTTTGACTGATCCACATCAATAGAAGTAGTTAAGGGGTTAGGGTATATTAACCATCTTAAATTTCATTAATCACCTTATAGCAGAACCCTATGACCATGAATAAAATAATCATTCTGATCTGCTGTATGTTGTTAACTCCGGTGGCTACTTTGGGCCAATGGATCGGTTACCCCTCCTCTGGCGTCCCGAGACTTCAAAATGGTTCAGTCGACATGCGAGCTCCAACACCTAGGCATGTCGACGGCAGGCCTGACCTATCCGGGATATGGATTTCCGACAACACGCCCGTTGATGAGCCTTCTCCTAGCGATCCATATAGTCTTCCTTCAGGCCGGCTTATGACCAATATGGGCGCCCAGATGGAGGGTGGACTTCCTTACCAGGAGTGGCTGGCGCCGATCGTGGCACGGCACACTAAAAATCTTGCTATTGAAGATCCGCATATCCGCTGCCTGCCCGATAATTTTCTGCGGGCCTATGGCCTTCCGCACCTGCTCAAGTTCGTCCACAAGGATGAGCTGCTGGTGGTGCTCAATGAAATGAATGCCGGCTATCGCCAGGTCTTTGTCGATGGGCGCGAATTGCCTGATGATCCTTCGCCTTCCTGGCAGGGGTATTCCTCTGCCGCCTGGGAAGGGGATACGCTGGTGATTGAAACCATCGGCGTGCGCGATGGTATGTGGATCGATTGGAATGGCAGCCAGATCGGGGAAAAGGCAAGGATTAGGGAAGAGATTACCCGGCCTGACTATGGCCACCTGGATATTCGTGTAACCGTGGATGATCCGGTTGCCTACACTCGGCCCTGGACGGTGAACCTGCGCGAGCGCATCGTGGTGGACGGTGAGTTAATTGACGAAGTGTGTCTTGAGAATGAGCGTTTTGTTGAACATATGAACCTGGAGTACTGAGGAAATGAAAATACCTGGTTTTATAGTGTTTATTGTCGCCGCGTTTTTCCTGTCAACGGCAGCCTACGCCCATCATTCTTTTCCCGCGCAGTACGATATCAACCAGCCGGTCGCGCTCAACGGTACCGTGACGGAAGTGCAGTGGACCAATCCTCATATCTTTATCGTTATGGATGTGCCCAATGAAGACAGCGGAGAAACCAAGGAATGGACATTAGAACTTGGCGGTCCGAATACTTTGCTCAGACTCGGATGGAAACGTAACGATCTGAAGCCGGGCGATGTCATAGCCGTTGACGGTAGTCTGGCGCGCAACGGCAGTCCACTGGTGAATGCCGAATCCATAATCCTTGAGGCTACAGGCCGGCGCATGCTTGCCGGCTCCAGCCGCAACGACAATTAACTGGCATTAGGCAGCGGTACTCCGGTAGACGGAGCAACTTCTTTCTTGGCTTCCCTCGGTGTCATAAAGGGAAGTATAACAATCGGAATGATTACCAGCACGGCATCCAGCCATAACACACTTGAGTAACTGACGTTTTCCGCCATCCATCCCTGCCAGTTGTTGGAGTAGGAGATGACTAGGTTATGAAGTGCCATGAAGCCTGTGAACTGTGTCGCCGCCACTGCCGGGTTGGTCAGGCTCATGAAGACGCCGGCGGCAATTCCGTAATGCAGCCCCGTGGTTAGCCCGGCCAGTAGGAAGACGGCAAACATGGTCTCCCTTGAAATGGCCGGCAATGCCGGGTTCGCTCCCCAACTCATGGCCAGGTAAATTCCGGGTAAGGCCGAGAGGGCATAAAACAGGGCAATCATTTTGCGCAGGCCAAACAGGTCGCCGAGGAAACCTCCAATGACACAGCCGGCCCCTGCAAGCACTGTGGAGTAAAGGCTGATCTGGGCTAGGTCATTATCTGAAAGCCCGTAATCCACCTGCAGTGTTGTGCCAATGGCATTGCTAAGTGCCATGGCGCCTATAGGCGTCAGCGCAAAAAGAAATCCCATCATTGGCCCTTTTCCCGACCGGAACATGCCGTTAAACAACTCTATACCGATATGCTTGACTGCCTGAACAGCTTCCCGGACCGGATTAGCCGCGACTGGTTCAAGTTTGCTGCTGATGGCTGGGTCCTTAACAAAGAAGAGGGCGAAGAAAAGAATCACGGAGAGAAGCAGGCAGGCATATACAAGTGCGGCCTCGAATCCCCAGAGGCCAGCCACAAATAAAGCGCCGCCACCGCCGAGACCCTGGCCGAGATAGGCGCCGCCGAACATAAAGCCGTTACCGGTGCCGCGTTCATCCTCCCTCAGGGTGTTTACGGCCAGAGCATCAATCGCGATGTCCTGCGTGGCAGCGAACACGTTATGAAAGAGAATCAGGGCTAACAGCAATTGGAAATTAGAGCTGTAATCCATCAGGCCAACCACTATCAGGGTGAGAATCATCATGACCTGGCAAATCACGATCCAGGCTTTACGTCCGCCAAACCGATCGAGCCGGAACATGTCGACCAGCGGCGCCCAGGCCCACTTGAAGCCCCAGGGCAGGTAAAGCATGCCGACGAAGGCGCCAATCTGGCTGACATCAAGGCCTTCGCGGCGCATATAGGCGGCCATGGCGGTTGCAGTGAAGCCAAGGGGCACGCCCTCGGCAATATACAGTGTGCCAAAAGTGAATAAGCGGCCGGCTTTGGTAGAGAGTGCGTTCTGCATCAAGCCAATACCCATTTATTATTGTTGGCGGGCAAGAATAGCAACATTTGAAATGTGTTAAATAACTGATCCTAGGATTAGCTAACTGCTTCGAGCCCAATGGCGACGCCCTGGCCAACGCCTACGCACATGGCGGCAATGCCTTTTCCTGCGCCAGTGTTTTTCATCTGCAGGGCCAGGGTACCGGTGATCCTTGCGCCGGAAGCACCGAGGGGATGGCCAAGTGCAATGGCGCCCCCATTCGGATTAATGAAGTCGGCATCATCGGGCAGTCCCAGTGCGCGTGTTGAAGCGAGGACCTGACAGGCAAAGGCCTCGTTAAATTCAAACAGGTCGATGTCAGAAACCTCAAGCTGAAGACGTGCGCAGAGTTTCTGGGTGGCAGGAGCTGGGCCAAAACCCATGATGTGAGGAGATAGGCCAGCACTGGCGCCGCCGGAAATGCGGGCCAGCGGGTTAAGCCCATGCTGTTTGACTGCTGCATCCGAGGCGATGAGCAGGGCGGCAGCCCCGTCATTGATGCCCGAGGCATTGCCGGCTGTGACTGAACCGCCCTCCCTGAAGGGGGTGCCGAGTTTGGCCAATGCCTCCAGCGAGGTGTCCTGTCGGGGATGCTCGTCTGTGTCAACAATAACGTCATCACCCCTGCGCTGGGGAATACAAACTGCTGAAATTTCCTCTGCAAGGCGTCCACTCTCTATGGCGGCAGCGGCGCGCTGCTGGGAGCGCAGGGCAAAGGCGTCCTGGTCCTGTCTCGCAATATTAAAATCAGCGGCGACATTTTCGGCTGTTTCACCCATCGAGTCGGTGCCGTACATGGCCTGCATACTGGGATTAATAAAGCGCCATCCCAGAGAGGTCTCATAAATTTCTGCTTTGCGGCTGAAGGCTGATTCTGCCTTCGGCATCACCAGCGGGGCGCGGGACATGCTCTCCACACCGCCCGCGACAAACAGGTCGCCTTCGCCTGCCTTGATCTGGCGGCTGGCCATAAGCACGGCATCCATCCCGGAAGCACATAGCCTGTTAACTGTGAGACCTGGCACTTCTTTTGGGAGGCCGGCAAGCAGCAGTGCCATTCTTGCCACGTTTCGGTTGTCTTCACCCGCCTGGTTGGTGTTGCCAAGGATGACATCGTCCAGGGCGTCCCAGTCAATTGACTCATGGCGTGCCATAAGTGCTTTAAGCGGTTCGGCTGCCAGGTCATCTGTGCGCACCATGGCAAGTGCGCCGCCATGGCGGCCAAAAGGAGTGCGAATATAGTCACATATATAGGCGTCAGTCATAGCTATGGTTTGTTCTTACCGTCAAAGAAAAAGATTTCCAGGTTAGCAGGCGACTTTGTATGTTTTCATGATTTCAGGTCCTCAGTGAAGTCGGCTTCGGTGCAGGCCCTGACGTCCTCGACAGAATGATCTCCCATGAGCCGCTTCAACACCATGCCGTTTTCAGTAAAGTGAAAGACGCCCATGTCGGTCACTAGGATATCTACCGCGCCTTTAGCCGTCAGCGGAAGAGAACACTCCTGCCTCACCTTGCTGTTGCCCTCTTTGTCACAGTGGGTCATGGTTACAATCAGGCGCTTGGCCCCGGAGGCTAGGTCCATGGCACCGCCGACACCGAGCAAGGGTTTGCCGGGGACAGCCCAGTTGGCGAGATTGCCGTGCTGGTCTACCTCTAGGCCGCCCATGACCGCAACATCAACATGCCCGCCGCGGATCATGCCGAAGGACGCGCTGGAATCGAAGTAGCTGGCACCGGGCAGCGCAGTGACCGGAATCTTGCCGGCATTGACCGGGTAATTCATGGCGCCGCCGCTTTCCGGTTCGGGGCCGACGCCGAGCATACCATTTTCAGTGTGCATGATGATGCCGGATTCCGGTGTGATGAGATCGGCGACGAGGGTGGGGATACCAATTCCCAGGTTAACCACTTCACCCTGGCTGATCTCATCCAGGACCGCCTTGGCCATTGCCATTCGCGCCTCATCCACTTTCTTCTGGCTAGCGGAAACAGAGGCTGAAGAGCCCAGGTCTTCTTTCGTGGTATGTGCTTGGACCAGGTAATCTACAAAACACCCCGGGGTATGAATAGCTTCGGGCTCTATATCGCCAACTGGAACAATTTCTTCTACTTCTGCGATCACCAGTTGCGAAGCCGTAGCCGCCGCCTGGTTGAAATTGTTCTCCGTCATTCGATATTGCAGGTTGCCAGCGGTGTCAGCTCTCCATGCGCGGATCAGACTGACATCGCCCCTAATCGGCTTGATGAACACCATATCCTTGCCGTCAATAGTTTTTGTTTCCCTGCCTTCTGCCAGGGGCGTTCCGGCTGATGTGGGAGTGTAGAAACCGCCCAGTCCGGCGCCGCCAGCGCGAATGGCCTCGCCCAGTGTCCCTTGCGGCAGCAGTTCCACTTCCATCGATCCATCCTGCGCTGCTGCCACCGCTTCCGGGTTGCTTGTGAAAAAGGAGCCTATAGCTTTTTTAAGCTGACCGTTGCGAAGCAGCCTCCCACCGCCCAGACCTGGCTCCCCAACATTGTTACCGATGTAGGTGAGGTCCTTTACGTCGGTTTTAGCGAGTGCATGTAGGAGATGAACCGGATTGCCGGTCATGCCGAATCCGCCGGCGATGAGCACATCACCGGATTGGATTTTTGTTGCTGCTTTCTCGGCAGAAATGACGGGAACCGTTTTCATGGGCTTTTATCCTTAGATTTAGCCTAGCTTTAGATTGAACCATGGTTACCGCAAAAACTGAAACCGGCTTTTTGTGGCCGAATTGACTGAGGTCAATACCAGTTTCCCTCAACGCTGTAGTTTTATCGCAGGAGCAGAAGGTATGGCGAGGCTAGGAAAAAAATATTGGTTTTATTTGCAATGTAGTGCGTTACTGCGCTGAGATTTCGTCGCACTCAAAGGGCAGGATCTCAACTCCAGGGACGTGGATCCATTTCTTGGACAAATTCACCGGGGTGGTGAAATTGACCGGATCACTGACCACCATCTGGTAATCCATAAAGGCGCCGTCCTCGATCATGGTAAAACGTTCCTCGATATCTGCCTCAGGGCTAAGCGGAATACCGCGTTGATTCAGCCAGGGAAAATCGATGTGCGTGGTTCTCGCTACCAGTGTGCTTTCCGGCGCCCAGGCTTCACCTTCCCACCAGCCCCATGAGTAACCGAGCAGGCTGGCCGGTGTGCCGTCAGGTGCGCCATCTTCTCCCACGTGAATAGTGCGAGTTAGGTCATATTCCTCGATACGCAGCACCACGTTGCCGCCTTCGCGCAAGATTTCCATGGGCAGTGGCTGTTCCATGATCAGCGGCATGCCCTTTGGCTGGCAGTTGTTCGTTGGGTTGTCGCGTGCCAGGTCGAAATTATCCAGCACTTTCATGGCTGCTGACGTCAGCGGGTACTGGGTCATGTCGTAATCGCGGTTGATGGACTCCGGAAACAAAAAGCCATCAGCACCGGTAAAAGTCCAAATGCGAAAAATACCCCATTCAGGATGGCTGCGATCTCCTTCAGTTCGGAAGCGGTAGGAAAAGTCACCGATAACCTCGTCCTTGAAATAGGCTTCCTGTCCAGTCTGCATCAGCAGTTCGGTGCCGTCTGTAAGAAGGACGTTGGTGGCAAAGGCCTCCACTTTATTTGTGAGGGGAGGCCATGCCGCGACGCGCACCGTCATGCCTTCCTGCAGCGAATCCCTGGGAATACCGGCGCGCTGCATCAGGGTGGGTGAGCCGCTTTCCAAATCCCACTCGGTTACCGAGCCGTCTTCATTGGTGACTTCGAGGAAGATATGAATATGAGGATTTTCCCAGTGCAGGCCCGTAATTACCCCTTCCAGCTCGATATGGGCTCTGTTGTCAAAACGACCAAAGAAGCTATGATGAGCGTAACCTGCCAGCGGTATACACAAAATCATAGTGGCCAGCAGACGAGTGAGTAAAGACATGGAAATTCCCTAAGCAGTGATGCTTTTCTTTTATATGGCCAATCATATTTCATTAAGGCAGTAAGGTGGAAGTGGCAGTTATTCCAGAACCTTGGACTGGGGCAAGGTAGAGTGGGCCCCGTGTTAAGCTTCAGATATGTTTTTTATTAAGCCGACGCTTTGAAAAAAATTAATCCCGTTATTCTGCTCGTATTTTTCAGCGTGCTGGTGTTCATCCTGAGGAAGACGTTTTATCCGGAGTTCTCCGATGAATCGCTTGTCGCAGCATTAGAACAGTTCCTAGGCTCTTTTGGCGTGGCCAGCATCGTCACCCTCTTTGTCCTTTATTTTTTCTGCTCCTTCTTTTTTATACCCATTCTTATTCCACTGAATATAGCCTGCGGTGCCTTGTATGGCCCCATACTGGGAGCATTGGTGGCGTTGGCAGGTGTGCTGATTAGCTGCTTCGCTTCTACTGTTTCCGTGCGTTATGTATTCAGGGGAATGGGAAATTTCGCCATGCGTCGTCCCGAGATCAAGAATTATCTCGTGGATATCTCGCGTCGCGGCAGTGTCATGGTCATTATTGTACGCCTGGCATTCGTGGTGCCGTACCTGTTTCAGAACATTGTGCTCGCCATGACTCAGTTGAACCTGGGAAAGTTAATGCTGCTGACAATACCGGGGGCTGTCCCTGGCGTGCTGAGCTACAGCTATCTTGGGGCAGGGTTGGTAAGCCTGGAGACCACTCAATCATTTGTATTTTATCTTTCGGTACCGCTTTTGATGCTGGTAGGAATTACATTCATGATCAGATATTTACGCGATAGAATCGAAAATATTGGCCAAGATGATCGCTAGGACGATAAATTAACTTTTTAAAAAGAGGGCTGTACTTTGAAGATGCTGTCATTTTTCTTTATCTGGATATCTCTGAGCGATGCGCTGCTTGCCCAGGATGATTTGCTGCAAGCTGCATTTGCTGGTGTTGCTGAGATTGGCAAGCAATGGAATGGTGAGGTCAATACGGCCACCCAAGCACTGTATACCCCTCTTCACCAGCAGGTAGATGATGGCGGTCTCCTAGTTCACCGCGATATTGCCTATGGTGACCATCCCCTGCAAACGTTTGACCTTTGGGTGAGCGACCAAGATTTCAGGGATGGAGGTCCGGTAGGCATTTACTTTCATGGCGGCGCCATGGTCAGGGGAGACAAGGTCAGCGCCGCAACTGATAATCTCATCTATAGCAATATCGGCAAGGCCGTGGCTCGCATCGGTGGCATCGGCATCAATGCCAACTATCGCCTGGCTCCTGAGGCCCAGTTTCCCGATGGTGCCAGAGACCTGCGAATGATCATCGAATGGGTTAAGGAGAATATAGCTGTCTACGGCGGCGATCCTGACAACATCTTCCTGTTTGGGAATTCAGCCGGTGCGACTCACGTGGCAAGCTATCTGTATCACGAGGAAAGCCAGCTCGAGGATGGACCGGGAATCAGAGCGGCCGTACTGAGTTCATGCGGCTGCGGCACGGGTCCCGAGGTGTACTATGGGGCAGACCCTGCGATGCGCGAAGCAAATTCACCGCTTGGGCTGGTTGAACGCTACACCGGGCAGTATGTGCCCGTATACCTTTGGAGTGCCGAATACGATCCCTCAAACATTGAATCCAGCGTGGCAGATCTATACGCGGCGCTTTGCCATAAGTATGCGGACTGCCCTATGTACACGCAGTGGCAGGGATACAACCATGTCTCTCACGTGATGAGCATCGACACTGAAGACCGAACCATCACCAACGGATTGATCCGCTTCTATCACGACGTCATCGGAGACTGATTACTCCGGTTTCTGTCGTGTTCGGGGATCAATCTCGCCCAACTCGGGATACCACAGGGCGCTATTGTCGAAGGACTCGTTGTACACCTTGCGTACCTTGAACAGCCACTTATCGTCGACCTTCACCAATTCATCGGCATAGTGCCCCATGTAGAGAATGCGGACTTCACCGTGGGGATTGTTATTGGTCATGGCAAACCAGTACGCGGTTGAGGTGGCCGTATCGCCATCAACGTCAATTACGTGATTGATAATCTGGTGGCGGGTTCGATCGCGCTTGGTAGCCCCCTCTGGAATTTCTACGTAGCGGGCACCCCCAAATCCTGACATGGCCGCGCGGATTTCATCCTTGCCATGCTCGTCTCCAAATACCCAGACCAGTCGGCCGTCTTCATGCCAGGTTTCCATCACGGTTTCTATGTCACCGGCATCTACCGCTACCATGTATTTGTTAGAGATGTTTTCGATTTCGGCTCGATCATCGGCATAGCCGGCAAGTGTTATCGCAGGAAGCAAAATTGAAAATGTTGAAAGTAAATTGCGAAAAATTTGCATTGGTGTTCTCCCTTTAATAATTTTTTATTTGTTTTTTATGATAAGCAAAAGAATACATGCAGAACAGTCATGCTGCACTTTATTGGTATTTATCATGCGCTACAGAAGAGTCATTGGCCAATCCGTATGCCGATTCAATGATTACGACCGATTCCGCTGTTGTTATTTAGCGCCATCATGGACGTGTTTTGGGCTTCTGATATTTACAACCCCGGAATAAAAACCCCGGCAAGTGCCGGGGTTTTTATCTCTGAATCTTAGGGTAGGGTCACATCCAACGGATCGGGAATCTTACAGCCGTCCACCACGGCGCATTCCTCCTGCAGGTACTGCGCGGTATCCAAGAAAGGTTTTGGTGCTGAGTCGTTGTAGGCAGGCGCATAGCGTCCCATGGCCAGGTCAAAGGGAGTTGTACCGCCATCATCAACCACCTGTTGGCGTGCACCGTTTGTAATAAGGAACCGTGCGACTTCGGTCCAGCCCTGCTTGCCGGCGCCATGCAATGCTGTCTGACCATGAATGACAACCTCGCCTTCATTGGCCGGGTGCAGATTCTTGTCACGCTCATAATCTACCGGCCGTATGCCTGGCGGCAGCGCAGGGTCGCCGGACAGCGCATTGATGTCGGCACCATAGTCCAGCAGCAGCTGAATGGCTTGGATGCTTTCATCCTGGGTTCGATAGAGTCCGCGCGTTGGAGCCGAGGTATGACCCACGCCGGCCACGATCATCATCGGCGTCTGGCCTTCCATGTTGGGCAGGTCAGGTAACGCACCGTGTTCGAGAAGCAGTCGTGTACTGGGAATATCGCCGCCTTTTACAGCGCGCATTAGCGGGGTGGCACCCGTGGTGAGCACCTTGTCGTAACCACGGTCATAAATGGCGTTGCGCAAGGGTGGAACCATTTTCAGCTGCATGTTGGGATTGGCACCCCGATCCAGCAGCATCGCTGCAATATCGTATCCGGTTAACGCGTCTTCTGACGGAATATCAGGACGTCCACCAATGGGAATAGTATGCAGGTCAATGGCATTGAAAAGCGGACCGCGGCCGTAAATGTCCCACTTGTTCACGTCGGCACCGGCATCTATTAATGCGGCGGCGGTGTTGTAGTGAAAATTTAGCAGGGCGCCATTTAGAGGTGTGACCCGTTCCGGGTCGTGGGCATCCAGGTCGGCACCAGCATTGGCCAGCACCTTAATGCACTCGGTGCAGCCCTCACGTGCCGCAAAGTGCAGCGCCGTGAAACCGCCCTTGTTCATATGCTTGGGGCGGGGTTCGTCCAGCGTGGTGCTCTCCCACACCCTGATGATGCTTTGCTGGTTGATGTCGGCACCATTGTCTATAAGCAGCTGAAGCATTTCCGGCTGGCTTTGTGCGGCAGCCCAGAGCAGGGCGGTCTGTCCGCCCCAGTGTTCAACGGCATGGATGTCTGCACCATGCTCAAGCAGTAATTGAGCTCCCTCCAGGTTGCCGGCCCTGGCCACATTCATCAGGGCCGTTTCCCCTCCAGGATTGGACCAGTTGGCATCGGTACCGGCCTCAAGCAGCAGGGCCATGACTTCATTAGCGCCAATGATAGCGGCCTCCTGAATTGCCGTGGTGCCGTAATCATTTTCAACAGCGGGGTCGGCCCCGGCTTTCAGAAGGGCCTCGGTCAGTTCGGCGTCGCCCAGATATGCAGCATACATAAGGGCGCTGGTCCCATCTGAGTGCGGGGCAGATACATCTGCACCCTCGCTGATTAAGGCAAGGGCTGAAGCCCGGTCACCGCGGGCCACTGCATTGACCACATCACTGGCCAGGACGGGGGCCAGACTGAAAAGACCTAGAAAAATCCAGATTATGCGGTAAGGTTTCATAGCTTCGCCGTGTTGATCAATGCTTGTTTTACAGGATATCCAAGTGTATTACCGCGAAGAAAGAGATTTCAATAAAAGTGAGGGGTGAAAAGTGGAGAAATTCAGGCTTCTGGAGCCCGTGCCGTTATTTCCCTTGTTGATACCGCTGTGCTAAGTTGCATGGCCCCTTACAATTCCAACATTAGCGAATAAATTTTTACGTTATGCGTGTTTCTGGTTCAATCCTGCTCACCGTTCTGGCCGTCCTTGCACCAGCAGGTCTCTTAGCTCAGGCAGCCATACCCTTCACTGACACCGAGGCAGCACCGGGTCGGGAAATCTACCGTATGCAGGTTCAGCCCCGGGCTAGTAAGTCTTTTCTTGCCTTGGCCAGCGATCAGGCCCCGTTTGAAGGTTACGGTGTCGGCATCACCAGGCGCCGTTCCACGTTAATCATGATGAACACCAACTTTGTGACGAGTGAGCTTAGCAACCCTGTCACAGGAGAATTCGAGTACGAACTTGAGACGATTGCAGCTTTCAGGGCCGGCGTTGATATTGAAAACATTACTTACTACGTGGAATTCGGCGGCGACTATGATGTTGTGCTGACCATTGTGAATGATAATTTTGTCCCCGCATCCGTCGAATTTGTCCTGAACAAGGCAGATGGCGAAAGCGAAGAGGCTAGCCGAACCATCCTTTCCACCAACCAGTTAAGCCTGAATGTCTCCGAGCTGTTCGTGGACGACGAAGGTGCTGGTGTGCTTGCCATAGAAAGCAGCCAGCCCGTTTTTATCCAGGGCCAGTTTGAGGTCGACAACGGCAAGGGGCGTACTATCCTGGCACCCGCGCCAGTCGTCTTTGAAAACCAGGCAGCGACAGAGGAAATGACGAGCAGAAGAATTCTGCCGTATGTGAAGGCAGGGGCAGGATCCTTTCTGCGCCTGATACTCATCAACACGGAGCAAGAGACCAGCACTGGTCTGCTTGAGATTACCGGACAGGAAGCCACTCCATACAGCATTGAGCCCGGTCAGAGTTTTGTCCTGAACATTCCGCCTGATGCACGGGCACCCCTGGAAGGCAAGGCTGTAGTCCGAGCGATTAGCGGGTCTGCACCGCATGCCTTTGCGATCGTCGCAGAACTGACCCGGGACAATTCCATCAGCAGTATGTTTACCGTGAATTCCTATCAGGAGGGGACCCTGTTCTGGGCGCCAGTAAATACCAAAGCCAGCGCTCGTCACCAGGGCGATATTGATGCCACCCTCTATGCGGTCAATGAACTGGATGAAGCTGCAACGCTCTATATGGTCTGGTTCGATGGTGAGGGTAATTCGGTGGGTTCATACGACCATATGATCAACCGGGGCGAACGCGTGGTGCTGGATCTCGAGGAAATCTTCGGTCAGAGCCCGGTCCAGGGCATCCTGAGACTTTTTGCCCATCCCGGCGTCAGCCTTACACTCCTGGAATCCACGCGGACAATCATGGGTAGAAGGGTAGTGATGGATATACCGCTGCTAACTGTTCCGGAGGGCAGCAAAACACGCTTTATCTTTCCGCTTTTCCGTCAGGGGCAGGGCGCGGCGACTGAGTTTCTCACTATCAACACAGACCGCTCCGTACAGGAAGGCAGCATGCGGGTACTGCAGCCTAACGGCTCACCCATAGCCACCAACCTTGAGTAAGCCCCGGTTCAGCGAGGCTTGTAGGTGCTAAAGTAAGCCGGCGGTAATCCGCCATCCTGGGTAATCAGGCGCTCAGTGATGTACCAGGTCCCGTTAATCTTCCTGAACTTGGTATCCTCCCGGCCCTGCTCAATAAGGCGCGGCGCCAGGTAAACCGAGTCGTTCATTGTTTCGGTGTAAATCATGTGCGCGGTAGCCGTGTCACCCTCAACAATTATGCGCGGGTTGGTCATGAGCACGTGCACTTTGCCCGGGACATTTTCCTCGGGTGAAATTTCAGCATAGTTATCGTAAAGCCCCTGGATGGCGGCCTTGCCCGTATAAACCTGTCCGTTGATATCGAGGACGGCATCATCGGTGTACATGGCGGTCCAGTCGTGTCCTTCATCCACTTCGAACCCGTAATAATAGGCAAGCAGCATATCCTCAATCTGAATGCGGTCTAGCAGCGTTTCTTGGGTGGTGATTGGTACCTGGGCCGACGCAGAAAAAGACATTCCGGCTACCAGGATCAGAGTGATAATTCTTGTCATGGTTTTCCTCTTCGAGATGATTAAAGCATTGTAGGCTTGGGATTATAGGTCTTTTTCTTACTCAAGCCAGGCAAAGGTGTTTGCATTTTTTGCGAGCTGTTTCCTATACTCGCCTGATTAACATTGCGTGATAAATGCAGATTGGAGGGGATATGAAAGGTGTTATTGCTGGGCTGACGCTTCTGTTATCCATACAGGCGCTGGCTCAAAACTTTCCTGATTTTTCAGGCACCTGGGAAATGGAAGGCTGGTCTGCAGATGCCTGGGATGTGGAAGTTCCTTACACCAAGCCCGGCCAGGCGGCCTTTGATGCCTGGGTAGCCGATCCTCTTGGCGATCCGGCTCACCAGTGTATTTTCAGTCTCGTTCGCATCACTACCGCGCCGATGCTGCATGAGATTATCCAGGAAGAAGATCGCATCGTACTGCTTTATGAATACGAGCACCAGGTGAGGCGGGCCTTCCTTGATCGTCCCCACCCTAAAAATCCCTATCCCACCCACATGGGCTATTCGAATGCGACCTGGGAAGGCGACACGCTTGTTATCGAGGCCGTGGGTTTGCAGCCGGGTTATCTGAGGCCGCAGGGAGTTCCGCACTCAGACCAGCTCAAGGTTGTTGAAAAACGCACGATGCTGGATGACGGTAAAACCAAGCGGCTCGAAACCATTATCGATGACCCGGTATTTTTCACAAAGCCTTGGAGTGTCACTACACAGTGGAAGCGCTCGGATTTTGAAATCATGGACTATGACTGTGTTGTCAGGCCGCACATAGAAGATGAATAGACACAGCCGCAAGACACAAGCTGTAAGCTTGGGGCTAGAAGCTTGAAGCTGATAAAAAGGTTGATAAACATGAAAAAAATATTCTTAACCCTCTTGTTTATAGTTATCGCGATTCCTGCAGAAGGCCATCACTCCTTCTTATCTATCTACGATCAGGATTCCGTCAGCACCATCGAGGGTGTAGTCACTGAAGTCTGGTTTGAGAATCCTCACAGCCGCGTCTATATAGAAGCCACCAACGCTAATGGCTCCAGGACTGTCTGGGAAAGTGAAACCTATCCGCGCAATATCCTGGTGCGCCGAGGCTGGAACCATGATGACCTGAAGGTTGGTGATGAGGTCGTGCTGACTGGCAGGAAGGCCAAGAACGGATCCAACCGAATGCAGATGCTGACACTAGTGCGTCCCTCGGATGGCTGGGAAGGTATCGGCTTTGCTCCGGATTCTATCGACTGAATAGTACTTGGATAGCTCACACGAAGTACGACTGTATACCTTCTTTAGAGTAAACTTCCCATCCATGGGAAAACGAATAGCCATTCTAATCCTCTTCTCTATGGGGCTTACCAGTCAGTTTGTCTTTGCGCAGGCCATTCCTGAGCGTATCCAGCGCATCGTGGACGGGCACAACCTGCCGGTAAACAGTTTCAGTTTCGTCGTGCAGGAAGTGGGAGCCAATGTTATCACTGTTGAACATAATCCCAGGGACTCGATGAACCCGGCCTCTGCGGTAAAAATCATAACCACCCTTGCCGCCCTAGAGTCTCTTGGTCCTGCGTTTGACTGGCAAACAGAGCTTTATACGCTCGGTCCGGTCACCGACGGGGTATTGAACGGCGACCTGCTTATGAAGGGAGGGGGTGACCCTTTCCTAGTCGAGGACCAGCTTCGCAATATGCTCAAGTCGCTGCAGCGCGCCGGTGTGGAGCATATTAACGGCAACTTGGTGCTGGATGGATCCTACTTTGATTCTTCCGTGGCAAACGGAGAGCTGATCGACAATCAGGGCGGGCGGGCCTACAACACGCGGCCCAATGCCATCATCTCTAATTTCCAGGCAATGACCTTTTTTTTCTACCCGCATCCGAATGGGCGCGACGTCATTATTCATTCTGACCCGCGCCTGCCCAATGTGAAAATTACCAACCGCCTTAAATTGGCAATTCGTTCCTGCAACGGCTACCAGCGCGGTATCAGTTTCAACCTCAACCCCGAGGATCAGTCGGAGGTTATCTTTGAAGGTAATTTCCCTTCACGCTGCGACCGCTACAGCATGGTCAGGGAAGTGCTGAATGCACCGGATTACACCCACGGCCTTTTTTCTACGCTCTGGTCAGAACTGGGCGGCGAGTTTAACGGTGATGTTCGCCTTGGAGCTGTTCCTGATGATATGGAGCCGACGGTGGTATGGAATTCGTTGCCCTTGTCAGACATCATCAAGTCCATTAACAAGTACAGCAACAATGTCATGACCCGTCACCTCTTGTTGACACTGGGCGCGGAGATTCTTGGTTCCCCGGCAACAGTGGCAAAGGGTATCGAGGCGGTCAACAATTTCCTGGAAGTGAAAAGCCTGGACTCAACCTCGCTGACGATGAGCAACGGGGCAGGGTTGTCTCGCGACACCCGCGTGACTGCAGACCTGCTAAATAAAGTTTTACAAATTGCTTGGCTCAGTCCCTACATGCCTGAATTCGTGGCCTCACTGCCAATCAATGGAATGGACGGTACCATGCGTAATCGAGCCAAGGGATCGGACCTGTCCGGCAGGATGCATGTGAAAACCGGCTCGCTTGATGAAGTGGCCGCAGTGGCAGGTTACGTGCACGCGCAGAGCGGAAAAATTTACAGCGTGGCAGCCATCGTCAATCATGAGCTTGCCGATCGGGGACCGGGCGCAGAATTGCTGGATGAGATTCTCATCTGGACGTATTTGCAATAAGCGACAGAATCAAAATTTACAGAAAAGAGACAAACCTATGAAGCATCACCTATTTAAAATAACCGCGATAATTTTTCTCACAGGCTGCGAAGGAGACAACAACGGTGGGTCAGCCATGACTGAGACGGCTGCTGATTCAGCTCCTTTTGAGGCGATGCAGGAAACAGCTACCGAAGCCATTCATGACCTCATAGCCCTGCCCGGTATGGAAGACACTGCGCCGAAAATCACTCAGAAAACGACGGTGCTGATGCGCACCGGCAGCGGTGATATCACGATCGATATTTTTCCCGAAGCGGCTCCCAATGCAGCAGCGCGCTTTGTTGAACTGGTTGAGGCCGGGTTTTACAACAACACGCCCGTCTTTAGGGTGGTCCCCGGCTTCGTGGCCCAGTTCGGCATTAACTGGCGTGGAGAATACCCGGCATGGCAGGAAAATAATTTTGATGATGATCCCTCACTGTTTGCCCTGGAGAGAGGCACGCTTGCCTTTGCCAAGGCTGGGCCCAATACTAACTCCACCCAGGTCTTCATCAACTACGTGGAAAACAATCGTCTAGCTGATCCGCAATTTAATTTCACCGTGTTCGGCAAGGTAGTCAGTGGAATGGAAGCTGTGGATGCCTTTGTTCCGGTAGGAGACCCGAACATGGGTCTTGACCAGGGGCAACTTTGGGGTGACGGCGGCAGCTACCTGAATTCACTAGAAGACAAACCGGTGATGATCGAGTCAGTCGTAGTCCTTGCTGCCCCCTGATATTAAATCCCATCGTTCAGGCTGCCGTGAATAGCGGCCAGGGCATCGGGTTCACTAGGCCTGCCGGTTATGTTTAGATGTTTTTCAGCCAGCAGCTTCTTGAAAGTGCTGGCACCCGGACTTTCATCGTAAAAGGCTGCAAGCACGTCCAGTTCCTCGAAACTTACGTGATCGTCAAAGGTCAGCCTGATCATGTCGAGCCCTTCCCAGAGAACGGCATCGGACGCCATCACGGGTCTGTCCTGGAGACCATCAAGCCACTGCCATTCAGTCAGCGTCTGGTTGAGCGTTGCCAAGTGCATCGCTATGCGCCGCTTCAGAATTGCTGTTGTGGCGGGGACATTGGTTCCCGGATGAAATATATCGCTCCAGATTAAATTGATGCAGGCCACGACGAGGTCAAGAAAGGCACTGGATGTCAGCTGTCGGTGTTGGAGCCAGGCGGTATCATTAAGATCATTGGGGCCAAGCTGCTTGTCTAGGAATTCAAGGATCACCAGAGTTTCATTAAGTCGAAACTCTCCCCACTGCAGAAAAGGGACTTTCTGAAAGTCACCTGTGACCAGCCTGTCATTGCGGATTTCTGGCCAATTGCTGTTGTCCTTTGACAGCACAATGCGGTTGTCTTCATAAGGTACACCGTGAAATTCCAGCATGGCGCGTATAAACTGCCCGCGTCCTCTCAGGTCAAAGTAGTTGAACGTAATCTCGGGATAATCGGCCATGGTATTGGAGCTCTAGTGTGCTGATCGCTTAAGATAGAGAATAAAGATTTTACCCCGCCACCCCTGTATGCCAATGCAATATTACCCGCTAGAAAAAATTACCAATCTCGATGCTGAATACCGCAGGACTTTTCGGCTGGCAGGGCATCATCTGCTGCTGCTGGTTCATGAAGATAGGCCCCGGCTTGTCGACAATATTTGCCCCCATGCCGGCTATCCAATGAATGAAGGCCTGGTAATAGACGGCCAACTACGTTGCCCAATGCATGGCTACCTGTTTGACCTTGAAAATGGTGAATGCATGGCCTCCTTCGAGGGACCTTGCGATGGGATCAGGGTTTACGAACTGTTAGAACGTGACGGCGAGCTTGGTGTTTATCTGTAAAAAGGTTTGTCTTTGTTTTGTGGTTGGCCTGCCGTCTATAACGCTTTTCCAAGGCGGCATCGGCATATCAAGTTCTAATTATCGCGCATAAAAAAATTAATCCAGTAAATTTTCTTACTCGTAAAAGAAGCTTACTGGTAGAGTAATTTTTTTAATCAAATCTGCCTATTAACCCGATTGGTATAACCAATGGGTAACCTTCCGAATCGCCCACATATACTATTGCTCATTGACAAGATGGAGATATCCTCACATGAATGAACTAAAGAAATCGATCTTAGCTGTTGCAGTCGGCATATCGACAGCATTTACAGCTTCAATCGTGACCGCACAGGCGGAGGTGCCTGACAACGAATACTGGTGGCCAAATGCACTGGACCTGAAGGCCCTGCGCGATAACTCCGTCGAGTCAGATCCTTTTGGTGGTGAGTTTGATTATGCCGAAGCTTTTGAAAGCCTCGACATGAATGCCCTAAAAGCTGATTTGGCTGCAGTGATGACCACTTCGCAGGACTGGTGGCCAGCAGACTACGGTCATTATGGACCATTCTTCATCCGCATGGCCTGGCACGCTGCCGGTACTTACCGCATCAGCGATGGCCGTGGTGGTTCAGATGGCGGTATGCAGCGTTTCGCTCCACTTAACAGCTGGCCTGACAATGCCAACCTCGACAAGGCTCGCCGCCTTTTGCTACCCATAAAGCAGAAATACGGCAACAGTATTTCCTGGGCCGACCTAATGATTCTGGCCGGTACAGTGGCCATGGAAGACATGGGTTTTGAAACATATGGTTTCGCCGGTGGTCGTGTCGATCTCTGGGAGCCTGAAATGGTCAACTGGGGTTCAGAGGGTGAGTGGCTTGCCTCAAACCGTCATGGTAGTAATGGTGAGCTGGAGCGCCCATTCGGTGCCTCGCAGATGGGTCTCATCTACGTTAACCCACAGGGCCCAGGTGGTGTACCAGACCCGCTGGCCTCTGCACAGCGTATTCGCCAAACCTTTGGCAACATGGCAATGAAGGATGAAGAAACACTTGCGCTTATTGCCGGTGGTCATACCTTTGGTAAGGCTCACGGCGCCCGCCCCTCCGAGGAGTGCGTCGGCGTTGAGCCGGAAGCAGCCGCAATCGAAGAGCAGGGTTTTGGCTGGACCAACAACTGTGGAAGCGGTAACGGTGCAGATACTATCACAAGTGGTCTCGAAGGTGCCTGGACGGTAAGCCCAGCGCAGTGGACTCACAACTATCTGCAGAATCTTTACAGCTACGAATGGGAACAGACACGCAGCCCGGCTGGAGCAATCCAGTGGAAACCCACTGATCCTGCGGCGGCAAACCTAGTGCCTGACGCTCACGACCCAAGCGTGCGCCATGCGCCTGTGATGTTCACCACTGACCTGGCGCTTAAAGAGGATCCAGCCTTCCGGGAAATCACTACTCGCTGGCTGAACAACCCAGAAGAATTTGAAGATGCATTCGCACATGCCTGGTTCAAGCTTACTCATCGTGATCTTGGTCCTAAGACCCGCTATCTGGGTGATGATGTCCCAGTGGGTGATCTGATCTGGCAGGATCCGATTCCTGAAATTGATTACCAGCTGGTCAATACTCGTGATATCGATAGACTCAAGAGCACTATCCTGGATTCTGGTGTCAGCGTTCCGGACCTGGTCAGGACTGCATGGGCCTCAGCAGCAAGCTATCGAGGTACGGACATGCGCGGCGGAGCCAATGGTGCCCGTATCCGCCTGGCCCCACAAAACAGCTGGGCTGTAAATAACCCGCAAAACCTGTCAGAGGTATTAGATGTTTTGGAAGGTATCCAGAGCGACTTCAATGATAGGAACCGCAGGCAGATTTCATTAGCGGATCTGATCGTCCTGGCCGGTGCAGCAGCTATTGAACAGGCTGCAGCAGATGCAGGATTCGATGTCGAGGTGCCTTTTGTGCCTGGTCGCAACGACACTACACAAGAACTGACTGATGTTGATTCCTTTGCAGTACTCGAGCCGAAAGCTGATGGTTTCCGCAACTACTTCAGCAGCGAGAGCCTGCTTCCCCCTGCAGAGGCGCTTGTTGAAAAAGCAGACATGATGGGACTGACCGTTCCTGAAATGACCGTGCTAGTAGGCGGTATGCGTACACTGAATGCCAATGCCGATAGCTCCTCGCACGGCATATTTACTGACCGTCCGGGCACTCTGAGCACTGACTTCTTCGTCAATTTGCTGGATATGTCCATTGCCTGGCAGAAGTCAGACATGGAAGGTGTCTATGAAGGTGTTGATCGTGAGTCCGGCGAAGTTGTCTACACCGGCACCACAGTAGATCTGCTCTTCGGCTCCAATTCCGAGTTAAGGAACGTTGCTGAACTGTATGCACAGGACGACATGCAGGAACAATTTGTGCAGGACTTCGTTAAAGCCTGGACCAAGGTCATGCAGCTGGATCGCTTTGATCTTAAATCGTAAATAGCATCAGCATTGTGGAAAAAAAGAGGAGGCTCACCAAGCCTCCTTTTTTGTGCTTAAAAATTATGATTTATTCAATGGCGCATATTTATTTAATTAATAAAATATATATATCACTGAATTTATTATGTTTTTTTGATGAGGGGTGGGCAATGAAAAGATTAGATTTATCAAAAATATTTTTGGGGGTGGCAGCTGGAGCTGCATGTCTTGCAGGTGCAAATGCTTCATACGCCCAACAATCTGCGTTAGAAGAAATAATTATAACTGCTCAAAGAAGGGAAACTAACTTACAAGAGACGCCAATGTCCGTGCAGGCATTTTCAGCGTCTGAGTTGCAAGAGGCAAATATACAGACCGGTAGCGAGCTAGGGATTATGGTTCCCAATGTGGTATTAAATCCAGGCACTGGGCAGGGGCAGTCACAATTTTTTATCAGGGGTCTGCCAGGCGTAGGAATATACGTTGATGGTGTCTGGCAAGGAGGATTTGGTTTTCAGCAGACGAACTTCGCCGAAATGGAGAGGGTTGAAGTTTTACGTGGGCCTCAAGGAACATTATTTGGAAGAAATACCAATGGCGGCGCTATAAACATTACTACCCGTAAACCTGCAGACACATTCGGATCAAGAATTAGTTTAGGTGTTGGTGAATTCAATAGACGTGATTTTACCGCTGCAATGGATATTCCCATATCGGATACTTTGAAATCAAAAATAATGGTTTCAAGCTTTCAAAACGATGGTTTTCTTGAGGGGTTAACCAGAGATCATGATTTTGGCGGACAAGATGATCTCATTCTGCGTGGCGATTTTCTGTGGGAGCCAAGTGATAACTTCTCCTTACGTTTCACAGTGAACGATGAAGACAAGTCAAGTTCTGACGCAAGAATAGTTAGGTTTACAAATACAAACCACCCTCGGTTCAAAGCTCAAAATATTATTGCTGGTAACCCAGACTACCTGGCTACGGTCAGGGCAATTGACCCATCTTTTCCTGATTCTCCAGTGACAACAGTTGCAAACAGATTTGGTCCCCTAACCCATGAGCCAGGATATCCCGGCGGACAGGTAGGTAAGTGGCAGTCCAAGTCTGATGGAGATGAGGACGGAATTAGAACAGATCTTAGTTACTACACCCTGACAATGGATTGGAGTCCAAGTGACCTATTCTCTGTTACAGCAATTGTTTCAGATTGGGAAATGGATAGAAGACAAGTCATTGACTTTGATGGTTCAGATTTCGTTATAACCACCGATGACATAAGAAATTTTGATGAAAACACAACGATGGAGTTTCGCTTTACAGGGTCACTTTTTGATGATCGTGCAAATTGGCTCCTAGGTTACTACTCTCTAGATCAAGAAAGTACGCAGCGTTTCTATCGTTGGGGTTTGTGGGATTTTGCAATACCTAACACTGGGCCTACAGATCCACCTTTAAACGGGGCGGCACTGGGATATGTTAGAAGCTATGGTGCGAAAGTAGGAGATCCTTCTCTAGCAGGTTATTTCCCTATAGTTTTAATAACTGATGATGCACTAACGGGGCTCGTTGATGAAGACTCTGCCTGGTACGGCGAGTTTTCTTATCAGATGACTGATAAGTTAGAAGCGACAGTTGGATTTCGAATTACGAACGATGACGGAAGGGCTATTCAATACTCGCCGAGCGGTGCATTTAGAACCAGCGATCCAAGAAATGCGCCGGAGGGTGATGTTTTCTCCGGAACTGTAACAAATGTTGCAGAGGATCCTGACCTTGGGAGCATTACCACCAATAAATTCGCAATCACCTACCAACACACTGATGACATAATGTTTTACGCTAACTGGGGGGAGGGATTTACTTCAGGTGGTCGAACCAATGTTAATAATGTTGGGATAGTCACGCTTGATCCTGAAATAGTGACTACATGGGAGTTGGGTATTAGATCTGACTGGCTAGATGGCAGGTTGCGATTTAATGGTACTTATTTTGACTCCGATTGGGAGGGTATGAGGGTTCAACAGCTACCACCTGATCCAAATAATCCTGGAGCTTCTCTACCTTTCCCCTATCCGACCAGCGATGGCAAAGGAGAAGCGTCAGGGTTTGAATTTGACATCACATACATACCAATTGACGAATTGGTGCTGACATTAAATATTGGCTTGATCGACACTGCATATATTGAAAGAGGTGTTTTTGATGGAGTGAATGGAATCTCTCCAAACTCTCCATTTGCTTATGCCGCAGATGAGAGTTTTTCCTTAGGCGCCGTTTACGATTATAACCTTAGTAATGGTGGCACCTTATCATTTTCTGGCAAGTATGGGTGGATGGGTGATTATGCTCGAGATTCTGCCTATCAGAGAACTCGAATAGACAGTAGTGGCAATATAATTAAAGAGCCATCCTATGGCATATTGAATGGTAGGGTCACGTACACTCCACAAGATGGAAATTGGTCAGCAAGTCTTTGGGGTAATAACCTAACTGATGAGCTATATATAAATGGAGGATTTGACACCAGAAATGTATGGGGTTATGACTTCTCAGTTATAGGAAGGTCAAGGGAGATTGGTTTTACCGTCAATATGGAATTCTAGGATTTTGAAAAATTGTTTAACCATCAATTTATTTAGCTAATAAAAAAGGCGGCCCAAAGGGGCCGCCTTTTTTATTGAACGCTAAGGATTATCTTATGTCCTGAATTTCCCTGGAAATGCTTTGTTCATATGTGCTCCAACCTGATCCAATCCCAAATGGGGCGCGATGAAATATAGCTTCGATGCGGCGAATCTGACCGTCCTCAATTTTAAATAATTCGGCCAACTGCCAAGTCCAGTTGATACGATGGTGGTCAAAAAAGCCAAAAGCAAAGACTATCCCTTTCTGTTTGTCCACGGCAACGAAACGACGATCACGAATGCGGCTGACTACGCCTTTTAGGTCATTTTCAAACTGTGCCTTGCATGTAGTGCGAGTGCCTGTAAAGTTAAGGACATCCACGCCGTTTTCAAAGCGAATACAGTCGTCAGAAAAAGGGTAATAGCCTTGGCCGTCATTATTATCCAGGCCGGTAAAATAATAATTACCCACTGTAATAAGCTCTTCGCGAGTCATGCGTTCGTCTTCCGAAATATCCTCCCTGAAAATTTGGTGGGGTGTACCCATAGCCTCTACACCTTCGCCTGTAGGTGGAAAGCGATTGCTAGAGCTATTAGTGCTGGAAGGGCGTATAGCCAGCTGTTCAATTTCTGTGATCAGGTTGTCCCTGATTTTGAGTCGCAGGGCGATGGCAACGACATCGCCATCATTATCCCCGTCTCCGAATTCTCTGACGGTGCCTATAAAAGCTACCTGCTGTGTTTCGATGTCAGGAACATAAAATTTATAGGTGCCGATAGCGTTCATGCCGTACCACAGACCTTCACCGCCTAGCGGGAGGTGAACACCGTTTTCAGTGAACTTGGCCTCCCGGGAGAAAAGCTGATCGCTAACATTATCGTCGCGCATGGCTTCTAGGTAGGTGTCTACCCAGTTCTCTAGGCAGGTCCGATCACATTCCTGGGCTCGTAAAGAGCTGCAGGTTAATATAAAGGCCAAGGCGGCGCCTTGCAGAAAAAGGTTTTTCATGAAGTTTTCCTCTAGGGAGTTTTACTATTTATTCTGGGAAAGTGTAAGACCATTTTACTAGCAAGTGGTTAAGAATTCTTTTAACCTGATTTTCGCTCAAAAATTCAATATATAGCTTCCTTCTGACTTGAAAACAGTCTCTGCAGAAAGTAAAACGGGTATTTGTTGTTAAGAAATGCTTAAAAAACTCACTATGGGAATATTAGTTACGATTGCAGTTCTGCTGGCAATTTTCACGGGGCTGCTTTACATACAGGCGGTTCAGAGCCGCTCTATGAGCGTGGTTTTAGGCCATGACAGTGGACAGCTAAAACCCTGCCCAGCTTCACCAAACTGTGTCTTAAGCCAGGTTGAACCAGAGGACAGCCATTTTATAGAACCCATTGCCGATCCTAGCGGAGCTAAATGGGCGCAGTTGACTGATTTTCTGGATGGGCTCGGTAACACTGAGCGGCAGTTGGCGGAAGATAACTATCTACACTACACCTTCCGCACGCCGCTGATGGGTTTCGTGGATGATGTTGAGTTTTATCATGACAGTGAGCAGGGAATCATACATGTTCGCTCAGCATCCCGAGTGGGATACAGTGATGGAGGAACGAACAAGAAGCGTGTCGAAATGATACGCAGCGAGCTTTGACAGAGTCACAATCTGAGAGAGGGGGAAATCATAATGAAGAAGAGAGGGATTTTGGCGATTGCAGCCATTGTTGCGACACTTGTAGGCGGGCAGGCTGCAGCCCAGGAAGTAACAATGGAGACGCTGCTTGATCGCATCCAGATTGAGGATTTGCTCGTGCGTTATTACTACGAACTCACGACGGGTGATGCACATGACATGTCAGAGTATTTCACTATGGATGCCTTGCTGGATGTAGATAGCACGATTGCCAACGGCCGTGAGGAAATCCAGGCACTCTATGGCGGCGGTTCGGGGCGTGATCCCAACGCGGACCCGCGTCCGCAGAATCATATGCTGCTGACTAACCCTGTTATTACGATAGATCCCGATGGCCAACGGGCCGAAGCCCACGTGGTCTGGACCGGCATCAAGAATGATGGCGTGGGTAAACCGCCCAGTCTTTATGAGCAGGGGCGTGAAGATACGGAACTGGTGAAGGTCAATGGCAGGTGGTTCATCAGCAAGCGTTATATCAGTTCTGATTCCGGGACACCCGACAGGTTTGATGAGACCTATGTCCCGCGTGGTAATCCACTCGCCGATTAACAAAAGAATAAAGCAAACCAAACCAGAGGGGAATTCAATGAAAATAAAAACACTTGCGTTACTTATCCCTGCTGCCCTGATGAGCATGCAGCTACAGGCAGCACAGCCTGATGAAGGAGCACTTCCGGAAATGGGATTCTTTGTGACCAGCCGTGGCATCGGTAATGGTGCCGATCTTGGTGGGCTGGAAGGGGCGGATGCCCATTGCCAAGCCCTTGCAGAATCGACAGGTTCTGATAGAACCTGGGCTGCCTACCTGAGCACACAGGGCCCTGATGCTGTGAATGCCCGCGATAGGATCGGCAGCGGTCCATGGGCCAACGCCAAGGGTGTGGTCATGGCCACCAGCGTTGAAAGCCTGCATTACGACAATTCCAACTTTAACTGGATCCATGCACGGGATGAAAACGGTCATCAGTTCGCCTCGCGTATTGATGGTAACCCCGACTTCAGCGAACACGATATTCTCACCGGGACCCGGCTGGATGGAACAGCTTTTCCTCCTGATCAAGATCGCACCTGCAGCAACTGGACAAGCGATGATGAAGGTAGCGCATGGGTTGGACATGGCGATCGTTATTCATTTACCACGCCTGGATCTCCATGGAACTCTTCGCATGCAACGCCGGGGTGTGACCAGCAGTCACTGATCCAGGTGGGAGGTGCCGGCCTGCTGTACTGTTTTGCCATAGACTGACAGACTGCAAAACACAGGCATAAAAAAGGGCAGGTAGCTCAAAGGTATCTGCCCTTTTTCTTTATCGGTGTAACTACTCTTCGATTTCGTAGGTATGCCAGTTTTCGTAATCAGGCAGCTTGATCCTGTTTTCCCAGAAACCCTTGTTGTTTTCGTTACAGGAATATTCCAGCAATCCGAAATCGCCCTGCATACGCGTGAACAGGCGTTTGTTGCTCCATGGCTCCGAATAGTAGATCGGATCATCAACAGTGATTTCATAGTCGATGTTATCGGCATCGCGCAGGGTGAAACGTTCAGTCACGGTAATCATGTGGCTGTGGGGATGACCCACCGTATCCAGCCTGGTTTTACCGTTGTAGTTGCGCGTGGTAACGACCAGCGTGTCGCCGTCCCATTCCCCATGCGAGCTACCGTACCAGGTTAGCGGCATCATGGAGGAATTATCTGTGCCGCCGATCTTGAACGCGTGGTGCCAGGTATTCACTTCAAACAGGTAAGCAAAATCAGTGTCCGTGTGAATGAACTGAACAGGGTTGGGCGAGTTCATGGAACGTACATGACCAAAAGGCAGGCATGCCCCGGTGTAATCACCGTCTGAAGAATTGTAGCGTTCAAAGTTAAGTCTGCCGGCTTCGGTATAGGGTAGCTCGCCAGGACCGAACTGGTTACGATTGTTGCTGCGCGCCATGTCCGGCACGTAGGGAAACTCCCAGACGCCGTTAAGGTTTGGTTTACCGCTGGACAAGCGAGGGATGTCGTCTTCTTGCGCATTCAGGCCCAAAGAGAGCAGGCTGCCAAGGACAAAAGTACAGGATACTTTGATCAGGTTCATGATGATGCCCCCTAGCGGTTGCCGGTGCGGGAGAAAACGGGCGTGCCGTCTTCCAGGGTGATGACGCGAGTACTGCACGTATTGGAACCGTCTCGGGCAGGGTTGGCCTGGGCGACAATCACTGTGCCAATGGGAAGATCCTGCTCACGCCAGCCTAGTCTGAAGAGCTGGTTGGGAGAGCCCATTTCACATTCCCATTTGCTGACCTCGCCGTCCTGATCCGTGACATCCATGTAGAGCCAGATATGGGGATTGGTCCACTCCAGGTCTGTGATGGTGCCAGTCAGTTCGAAGCCAACCGAGGTATCAAATTCACCAACCAGTGAATGGTGTGCCATGCCGGGGCTGCTGGCTGCTGCAATTGAGAAAAAAGCGAGAGAAATTAATTGCTTGGCTCTTGTTTTCATAATTTTTCCTCTATTAATTCAGCCAAAAAAAGACACCTGGCTACTCAAATATGATAAAAATCTTTATCACAATAAAGGGGTATTAAATAACACACTAAGAGTTCAGGTCTAGTTGGACTTGAAGCCGCTAAACTCTCACAAACCATGACCCGATACAATTCAGTTATTGTTTCAAGACAGCCTATGAGTATTTTTTTACTTGCGCTGCTTCCTGTCTTGGCTCTGGTGGCCAGCACTGCCTGGGCCCAGTCAATAGATATTTCAACCAGGCTGCTCTCCGAAAATGTGCTGTTTATCCAGGGGCCTGAATCCAACGTGCTCGCCGTAAAAAGTGATGAGGGTCTGATACTCGTGGACGGCGGTCATGCCGACTGGTACCCGCAGCTGCAGTCAGCCCTGGCCACGCATTTTACGGACGTGTCTGTCCGTGCCCTGATCAATACGCACTGGCATGCCGATCAAACGGGCGCCAACGTACCGCTTGGCGAATCCGGAGTCGAAATTATTGCCCACGAAAATACCTGGCTGTGGCTTGGCACCGAGGTGTGGCAGCGCTGGTCGGGTAAGACTTACCAGCCGCTTGAGGAGGCGGGCCTGCCGGACACCATAGTGCGCGACGATGAAGTCCTAGAAATCGGCGGGCAGACCATTCACATCGGTTTTATTTGGAACGCCCACACCGACGGCGATCTATGGGTCTACTTTGAAAACGAGGACGTGCTGGCCACGGGCGGAATAGTCGCCAACGGGCGCTGGCCCGAGATTGACTGGTGGACCGGAGGTTATATTGGCGGCCTGCTGGACAGTTTCATATCACTGCTTACAGTCCCTACTGAGAGCACAATGATTATTCCTGCCTATGGTGAGGTCATGACGCGGGACGAGCTTAAGAGCCAGAACCAGATGTACCTGACCATATTTGACCGTCTGCATGCCGCCTTTATACAAAGCTCCAGCATCGAGGATGTGCTGGAAGAAAAACCGACGGCAGAATTTGATGCGGTAATGGGCGACCCGACATATTTTCTCACTTTGGCCTACCAGGGTTTCCAGTGGCGGGTGAGGGACCCTCAGAACTTTCGCATCCTGAATATCCCCTGAGTGAAGCATATGATGAAAATCTTTGCTAAGAAGACATCACTCATCCTCGCTTTCTTCACAGCGGGCCTAGCAGCCTGCAGTGACCAGGGACCAGTGGACAGCAATGGTTCTGAAAATTTAATGACTTCGTTACCAGCTGTGCCTTCCCAGGCGGAGCTGGACAGTCAGTCGGAAGCGCAGTGGCAGCTGCTGGAAGATTACTGCGTTGATTGTCATAACCTGGATGATTTCAGCGGCGGACTCGCAATCGACCTGATGGATCATGATGCCATTGCCGCTGATGCGGAGGTTTGGGAAAAAGTGGTGAGGAAACTGCGCGGCAGGTTGATGCCTCCTCCGGGCCAGGCTAAACCTGCCTCCGAGAAAGTGGATGCCCTAGTGGCCTGGCTTGAAGGCAACCTGGACCAGCCACGACCGCTGGAGCAGAACGGCGAAAAATTACTCCACCGCCTGAACCGGACAGAATATGCCAACGCAATTCGCGACCTGCTTAACCTCAAGATAGATGTTGAATTTTTGCTGCCGGTCGACGGGGCTGAAGATGGTTTTGACAATATTGCCACTGCCCTGCAGGTCACTCCCGTATTTATTGACCAATACCTGAATGCTGCCAGGGTAGTCAGTGAGCAAGCCATTAGCACTCCTGATGCGCTGCCTTCCGGCACACCCTATACCTTTTCGCCTCAGGGACAGTCTTTCCATGTTGAGGGATTGCCACTGGGGTCTCGGGGCGGGGCGGTGATTGAGCACTATTTTCCTAGCGATGGGGATTACCTGCTCAACATAGGCAGTATGACCTCGGGTCTTGCCGCTACCGGCATGGAACATGAACATACGCTGGTGGCGACCATCGACGGGCGCCAGTTTTTCGAGATAACAATTGGGGGGCTTGAAGAAGCAGAGCGCTTGGACAAGCTGAGGGCCTTGGCGTTGGACGAACTCAATGCGCGCCTGCGCAATATTCCAATCACTACGACCGCGGGTCCTCACAGGGTGGCCGTATTTTTTGTGCATCGCTCCTTTGCTGAGTCCGATAGTCCACTGCAGCAGCAGACACCACGCAAAGGCCAGGATGACATTGCGTTTGTTCGCGGTTTTGAGATCTATGGTCCGGTGAATGCGACGGGCTTAAGTCCCACGCCGAGCCGAGAAAAGATTTTCAGCTGCCATCCCGAGGAGGATGCAGATGAAGCCAGCTGTGCCAGGCAGATAGTGACTGAACTGGCCAACGAGGCATTCAGGGGTTTTCTGGCGGATGAAGATACCGACCTGTTAATGCGCATGTACGAATCAGGTCATGCCGAAGGCGGTTTTGAAAAAGGCGTCAGCTTTGCGCTTTCCGGCATTCTGGCTCACCCAAAATTTCTCTATCGCCTGGAACCGGTGCCTGACTCTCTGCCGCCGGGCTCAACTTTTGAGCTCAGTAGCCTGGAACTCGCCTCAAGACTGTCTTTTTTTCTCTGGAGTTCACTGCCCGATGAAATTCTGCTTGAAGTAGCCGCTGATGATGGACTGAAAGATCCGGCCGTGTTGGAAGCACAGGTACGCCGGATGTTGAAGGATCCGAGAGCGGCAAACATTGCCAACAATTTTGGCTTCCAGTGGCTGGGGCTGGCAGAACTTGACAACATTACCCCGGATGGACGCCTGTTCCGCGATGTGGACAGAAATATCCGGGCGGATCTCGCTGAGGAATCGCTACGCTTCATGCAGAGTATTTTTGCCGAAGATCGTAGTGTCCTCGACCTGCTGACTGCAGAGTATACCTATCTCAATGAAAACCTGGCGCTGCACTATGGCATTAACTCAATCCGAGGCAGTCATTTTCGCCGCGTTGAACTGGGCAATCCACGGCGGTGGGGTCTGCTAGGCAAGGGGGCCGTGCTGATGGTGTCTTCTTATCCCAACAGGACATCTCCCGTCCTGCGCGGCACATGGCTGATGGAAAATATCATGGGTACGCCGCCAGCTGCGCCTCCGCCTGACGTCGAAGGCTTTGTAGAAATTGAAATCGGCGAGGACTTTTCCACTGTACGCGAACGTCTTGAGCAGCATCGCAACAATCCGTCCTGCAAGAGTTGCCATGGTGTCATTGACCCTCTGGGATTCGCCCTGGAAAATTTTGATGCCGTGGGCCGCTGGCGCGATGTCGACCGTATGGCTAGAGTCCCAATTGATGCCTCGGGGGAGCTAGCTGATGGCACTGTTGTTGCCGGGCCGGTGGAACTGAAAGAGGCAATCCTGGCAAGGCCTGACCAGTTCGTGCAGACCTTTACCGAAAAGCTGATGACCTTCGGTCTAGGAAGGCGCATTGAATACCAGGATATGCCGGCAATTCGGCGGATTGTAAGGGAAGCATCACGAGACAACTACCGGTTCTCGTCTATAGTCCTGGGGATTGTCAGTAGTGAGCAGTTCAGGCTGAAGTATGAGAGCGAGACAGAAATACTGGCGGCGATCCATAGGTGACAACGGAATGAATGGTCAGAAACCCCGCGATTTGGTATATAGTCTCTGACGAGGGGGAACCACATGTTTATCAGGAAGAAACATCTTTCACGCAGAACGCTCCTGAAAGGGACGGGTGCGGCTATCGGGCTGCCGCTGCTGGATGCCATGATTCCTGCCGGCACGGCGCTGGCTCAGACGGCGGCAGCACCTACCTCGAGGCTCGGATTTTTCTACTTTCCCCATGGCGCCATCATGGATAAGTGGACGCCTGCCGAGACGGGGCGCGATTTCAGGATTACCCCGATTCTGAAACCGCTAGAAGCCTTCCGTGATCAGATGACTATTATCAGCAACCTGCGCAATACGGCAGCTGAGGGTGCCGGGGTGCATGCCACGTCACCGGGAACCTGGCTGAGTTGTGCTTCTCCCTTTACTGTCGATGCCGAAGATCCCAACTATGGTATTTCCGCTGACCAGATTGCTGCACAGACCCTGGGCCAGGACACCCCGTTTCCTTCAATAGAATTATGTACCGAAGTGAAAGCGTCCAGCGCCGGTGCCTGTGATGCCACGCTGGGCTGTGGTTATGGTTCCACCATTTCATTTCGCACGCGCACGCAGCCGCTGCCCCTTGAACATGATCCGCGTAAACTGTTCTTCCGCATGTTTGGCGAGGGCGATAATGCCAGACAGCGCGAATCGATTATGAATCAGCGCTTCAGCCTGCTGGACCTGGTGGCCGAAAGCGCCTCATCCTTGTCGGGTAAACTTGGTAGTACCGACCGGCAACGCATGAATGAATACCTGGACTCTGTTAGGGATGTTGAGCGCCAGGTGCAGAAACTGGGTGAGCAGGATTTCACCGGCATCGATATTCCCGATGCACCTCTCGGTGTACCGGAAAACTGGGAAAGTCATATCAACCTGATGTTTGACCTCGCCGCGTTGTCTTATGAAGCCGGTCTGACCCGGGTAGTGTCGATGATGATGTCTGCCGAAGTCAGTATGCTGACCTACAACCAGATCGGCATCTCGGATGCTTATCATCCGCTGTCCCATCATCGCTATATTCCGTCCAAGATGGACGACTGCGCCGTGATCCAAGCTTACCACTCTACCATTTTTGCCCGCTTCCTGGATCGTCTTGCCGGCACGCCAGATGGAGATGGGTCTCTGCTGGATCATTCGATCCTCCTTTACGGCAGCAATATGAGCGACTCCAACGCTCATAACGCCAACCCGTTGCCCTCGGCCATTTTTGGTGGCGGCAGCGGACGCATCAGGGGGAATCGGCACCTGCGCTACCCTGACCATACCCCGCACGCCAACCTTGTCCTAACACTTCTTCAACGTGCTGGTATCCAGGGTATTGAGGCCCTGGGTAACAGCACTGGGCTGCTGCAGGAAGTGTAGGGCGCTTCCATTATGCTTGGGTTTTTCAATTTCTTACCGGTATCAGTTTTCTTATGGCTGCTTGCTGAATTCACGATGGCAGCTGATTCACTCCCCGAACTGGTTAACAGCGTAAACAATGAAAGCGCCTTGGCCCTGCTTGAGCGGGGTGTAGACCCCAATACGCCGTCGATAGATGGCACAACAGCCTTGCACTGGGCGGTATACCTTAAAGACGCTCGATTAACTGAGCAACTAATAAAGGCAGGGGCCAATCCAAACGCCTCCAATAATTATGGTTCAACGCCGATGTCGGTGGCTGCCGAGCATGCTGATGCGGCCATAATGCAAGCCCTCTTGAATGCCGGAGGTGATGTAGAGTCTGCGAATAGGGAGGGGCAAACACTACTGATGGCAGTTGCAAGAACCGGAGAGGTAGAGACAGCCAGGCTCTTACTGGAGCAAGGCGCAGATGTGAATGCCGCCGAAAACTGGGGCGGGCAAACGGCACTCATGTGGGCCGCCGCGCAGCGTCAGCCCGCAATGGTCAGTCTGCTTATTGAATATGGCGCCGAGGTCGATGCCCGCGGCAAGGACCATGACTGGCCGCGCTGGGTAACATCGGAACCGCGCAACAAGCCCCTCGATTACGGTGGATTCACACCGTTGCTATATGCTGCTAGGGAGGGCTGCACGGAATGCGTTATAGCGCTAGTTGATGGAGGTGCGGATATCAACCTGTCCGACCCCTGGGCACAGACGCCGCTTATACTGGCAACACTCAACATGCAATACGACACGGCAGCCCTGCTCATTGAGCGCGGTGCAGACGTCCGCCGTTTTGACTGGTGGGGACGAACTGCTTTGTACAATACCATCGACCTGAACCTGATTCCCAGCAGCCGCCGAGGTGACCTGCCTTCCTCTGATTCCCATACGGCACTGGATATTGCCCGCATGCTGCTGGACAGAGGTGCCTACCCAGACATGCCGCTAAAAAAGGAGCCGCCTTTCCGCGGTAACGACAGGGGCTATACCGATGGCAGCCCCGACTCCCGTGTACTTAACGGCGGCGCAACAGCACTGCACAAAGCGGCAAAGGCAGGTGATGTAGAGGCGGTAAAGTTACTGCTTGAATTCGGCGCCAGCGTCGATATTCCCAACAGAGTTTACGAGGTTACCCCAATGCAGGCCGCCGCCGGAGTTTGGCATGTCTACGGAATATTCATGGAAACGCCTGTTACAGGTGCCTATAAAACAGGCGTCCAGGCAGCTACTATTATGCAGCTACTGTTGGAAGCTGGCGCTGATATTCATTACAGAGCCCCGAACGGACAGAACGTTGCGCATGGCGCAGCAAAGACAGGCTGGAACGAGGCTCTGCAGTTTGCCTTTGACGCGGGAGTCAGTTTCACTCTTCGTGATGTTGGGGGCTATACCCCGCGCGACCTGGCCGAGTACATGGGACATCACGAAACTGTGGCATTCATTGACAGTCTTCTGGAGCAGGAATGACTAGGGTACTGCCCTTTTTACTAATGCTTTGCTGCTCATACAGCGCAGCTGCCCAGGTTGCCAATGATGTGGCTACCCAGCAGGCAATTCTGCAGGCGCTGCCCGAGGGTGTGACGACAGAAAGTGCGACAGCGGATGAAATAGCCCTGGTCGCGATCGAGGTTACCTTCAGTATGGAAGGGGACCGTTACGCCAATCTGACACAGGTCATGGTATCTCTGGGAGAGCTGGAAAGGGCAGGCGTCTTCATTAATGCGCCGCGTTTTGGCTCGAAAACGCCGACTGGAAGGCTCTATGCGCAGGTCCTTAGCATGGCCTCTAGCGCACTGGATGTCACCTATGAGACCTATCATGGAGTAACGGTTCAGCACATCATAGCGCTGACCGCTGCCATGTGGGATGGCATTAACTTTTTAAATGAGGCGCAGAGTAACGCTATCACCCGAAAATAAATATTAAGAATAAGGGAGGAAACAAATGCAAAGAAGAGAATTGCTTGCACTTGCGGGGCTGGCGGCTGCGTCGGGAGTGCCAACAGCGCTAGGTCAGAAGGAAACCAGGGCGCGGCTCATTCATATCTATGCCACACCAGACGGGGAATCGCATGCTGATATCGTCGACATCACAAATAATAATGGCGAGATACCGGTCACTGGGATGACGGCACGCGTTTATGAACGCAATGATTCAAATGCTGAGGAATGGCATACCGCACCGCGTAAACAGTTTGCCATAAATATGACCGGAACACTGGAAGTGGAGCTTTCTGACGGCAAGCGCCAGGCTATTGGACAGGGTGATCTTGTTTATTTGGAAGACATTAACGGCAAGGGTCATGTCACTAGGGTGACCTCACCGGTGACCAATCTTTTCATCCATGTGCCGCAGGACTGGGATATGATGGCGTGGGCAAAAGCCTAATTACCTTTTGCAACTATAGGTTGCCGCTACCGCACTCTTAGCTTTGGCCTAGCTACCGATTAATTTTCAGTAATTGGCAGATATAAAAAAACCCGGCGGATGCCGGGTTTTTTGTGGTAGTTGATAATTATTGATTAGAGTAGGAAGCGACCGTCAGCAATACCCATGTGTTCGATCTCAGCCCCCATCAGGTCAGCAATACCCAGCAACAAGTTGGAGGTTGGCTCATCCTCGCGTGCTTGTAGATGGCGGTTGCCTTCCAGTCTGCCATTAGCACGACCTACCAGCATTGCTGGAACATTGTGGCGATCATGAGCAACACCGTTGCTCATTCCGGCGCCGAAGTAGAGTAGTGTCGAGTCAAGCAGGCTGCCGTCACCGTCTGGCGTGTTCTTGAGTTTCTCAACGAACTCGGCAAACTTCTGGACCTGATAAGTAGTTATGCGTGCGTACTTGTCCAGGCTCTCCTCAGTGTACTTGTGATGAGAAACATTATGGTGCGGTTCGTTAACGCCAACGTGGGCATAGCTGCGGCCAGTGGCTTCGTGACCCGTCATGAAGCTGAATACGCGGGTCATATCACCCTGGTAAGCCAGATGAGCTAAGTCATAGGTCAGCGTCATATGGGTATCGAAGTCTTCGGGGATTCCGACAGGGCCGGCTTCAGCATTGGCAATCACGCCTGAGCGTGAGGACAGTCTTTGAATCTGGCCCTCGATGCGACGTATGTTGGTTAGGTATTCATCTAGCAGTGCGCTGTCGCTTGCACCCAGCATACGCTCGAGACGCTTCGATTCATCTAGGATGGAGTCAAGCATGCTCCGTTTAGTTTCAAGGCGTCGCAGACGCTGCTCAGCCGTTCCGGGATCGCCAAACATACGCTCGAATGTCACCTGCGGACTGATGGCTACCGGCAGCGGACTTTGGTCGTCGTACCAGGCCATAGTGTTGAAGAAAATGCAGGGATAGTTGTCACAAGCTCCAGCAGAGGTACCCATGTCTTCCACGCCAAGCTCCAGCGAGCGCAGTGGAGTATCACCGGCAATCACGTCTGCAATATATTGGTCGAGGGACTTTGCCGAGCGTAGCGCGTTAAAGTCGCCGTTTTCGCTTAGTGGGCCGCGGCCATTAAGGAAGGCAGCACTTGCGCCCATGTGAATGCCACCCATGTCCTGGTTGCCTTCTGGCGACTTGAGACGGCTGATGGTGGTCAGGTATTCGCGGTTCGATTCCATGGGCTTCATTACCCGCTTTAGCTCGAAATCCTTGCCAGTCTGCTCAGGATGCCAGTCATCGGGATAAATGCCATTGGGCACATAAACAGAGCCAAAACGAAGTCTTTCAGCCGCCGCTGTGGCTGACTGGGCAGTGGCAGCGGGCACCATGGCATCAAGCAATGGCAATGAAACTGCGGCACCGGCCCCTTTTAATAATGTCCTGCGGTTGAGATGTTTCTTGGTAATGAACATGCGTTTTCCCCTCTTTAATTCTCTACTGTAGCTATGCTATTGATGCTACTTCTGGAACTATTGGTCCGCATCAAGAATGGATAGCTCTCAATAATACCCAAAATGAGTGATTGAAGGCTATAGTTATCCTTTTCGGCCAGTCTTACGATGCGGCGCACAATAGGCCTATCTTTAGGATCCAGGCCCCTACCTAGCGCATAAATCAGCAGTTTTTCAGTGACGGTGCCGGCAAAAATCTCGGGATCTGCCACCAGGGCCTCGCGCATCTGGATCGGTCCTTCAATGACGGTTCCGTCCAAGAGTGTGCCTGAAGCATCAATTGGCAGGCCTTCTTTGTTGAAATCACGCCATGATCCATCCACGTCGAAGTTCTCCAGAGCAAAGCCCATGGGATCAATCAGGTCGTGACAACCGGCGCAAACAGGATCAGCCCGATGCCTTTCAAGTTGTTCGCGGACGGTGGATGGCCTGCCCTCGGGTATGCTGGCCTCAAGTGCTGGCACATTTGGTATTGGCGGCGGTGGGGGATTATTCCATAGTTCGGTGAGGATGAACTTGCCGCGCATGATAGGAGAGGTTCTGCTGGAGGCAGAGGTCAAGGAATGAATGCTGCCATGGCCCAGAATGCCGAACCGATTCGGGTCTTCAACGTCGACCTTACGAAAGCGGGCGCCGTAAACACCGTCGATACCGTAGTGTTTGGCTAGGCGTTCATTCACAAAGGTGTAATCCGCGGTGAGTAGTTCGTGCACGGGACGATTTTCTCGCAGGATGTAAGCAAACAGACGCTCGGTTTCCTCTCGGAAAGCCTGGCGCAGGTTGTTGTCGAAATCCGGGAACATCTGAATATCTGGACGTGCCACTTTCTCGAGATTGCGCAATGTCAGCCACTGGCCAACAAAATTCTGCACAAAGGCATTGGCGCGGGGATCAGTCAGCATTCGCTCGACCTGCTTTGCACGGACTTCAGAACTTGTGAGAACGTCGTTTTCGCCTAACTCAAGCAGCTCATCATCGGGTACTGTTGACCAGAGGAAGAAGGACATGCGTGAGGCTATTTCCAGGCTGCTGATCGGCTGGTTAGAACCAGGCGAAGTGTCCGGGGCGTCGGTTTCAACACGGAACAGGAAGAAAGGGCTGACAATCATGCGGGCCACCGCGGTGCGAATGCCCGCATCAAAATCACTGCCCAGGGCGCGTTCCTGTTCATAGAAGGCCAGCGGTGCAGCGATGTCATCATTTTCAATCGGGCGGCGGTAGGCCTTGCGGGCTAAGTTGGCAAGGATCTCTCTGGCGCAATCATCTTCCTGCTCAACACTTTCCGGACGGCAGACTAGGATCTGGTCGCGTGTTGCCATCTCGCTGACACTACCCGGGTTGTAAGGCCCTTCGATTGAGGCTTCCTCCAGGCGCGGCATACCGGAGCTGTTGTGAATCTCCAAGGTATCGCGCTTTACGGGCTGCCAGGAATTCATCTCCGCAGAGCGGCGTTCGCGCCAGGTAAAGATCACATCATGTGGCCCAGCTGTGACTGAGATCTTTGGAGATGTAAGTTCCTCATTAACGATGGGGATGACGTCGTTGAATTCCTCAACACTGATTTCATGCTGTTCCTTGCCGCCGATTTTGCTGGTGTAAACAATTTTGCCGTCGAGATAGATCAGGAATTCATGTGGCTTGTCATGACCCTCGATGCCAAAGTAACCCTCGGCCACACCCTGAAGTGGGCGGGCTGAAAAAACGTATTCACCATCCACCGGGAAATAATGCTTGGCTCGCACTCCGCCGCGAGTACCCAGCGGCATCCCTTCAAGGTGTTTTTCCTGGGTGGTATCAAATGGAATCTGGTACGTGGCCACACTGAGCTGGGTGTCGGCGTTGCCTAGGGCAAGATCGGTTACTCGCATACCGACGGTCATATATCGGTCGAGTAGCATGGGCGAGGTGCGTAGCAGGTCGGCAATATTGTCAAAACCGTGACCACCGGCATCGCTAGGTAACAATTCTGAGAGGTCGAGGTCGACACCCAGTAGGTCGCGAATGGCGTTGGTATATTCTTCCCTGTTCAAGCGATGAATAGAGGTGGTGCCGGCATAAGGGTCTGAAAACGCAGCTTCATCAAGGGTGGCTTCGAGGGCAGCCATGAACTTATTGCGGTCAGACAGGCCAGGCTGTGGCTGTGAGCGTGGCGGCATGGCGTGAATCTTCAGCTTGCGAAGTACTTCCTCGAAGACGCCAGGGTTGGCGTCCACATCTTGTGGTCTCATGCCTTCAAGGGCAAGGCCGCCACGGAATTCATCAAAGCTGTGACACTCCATGCAATAGGAATCAAGAATTGACCAGCTTTCCTCAAGGGCTTTTAGATGGTTCTGTGCTTTCACCGGTAAGACGGCAAATGCAGTAACCACTGCCGCCGGTGTAATCCATTTTTTCATTAGAGATTTTCTTCTATTTATCAATGTTTATTCTTGGGTTGGCGTTGCACCCAGCTCTGTCAGCAGGGCAATCATGTCTTCCGGCCAAGCCGCGGGTTCTTCAAAGTAGAATCCCGGAGTGGGTTCTGGACGATCCATTTCCTCAACAACCTGCAGTGCGGTTTTACCATCGTCGTTGACGGCATCGAGGTCTGCACCATGCTCCACAAGAGCACGAACAATAGCCGGTTCCAATTCCTTGGCAGCGACATGCAGGGCAGTCCTGCCGTCGGGGCCAGGAACGTTTACATCGGCTCCCGCTTCCAGCATCATCATCACCGCTTGCACCTGATCACGCACGCCTTCTTCACGGAAGGGCGGTGGACCATAGCGCAGGTCGTTCGGTCCGCCTTGCCTGCCAACACCCTTGCCGCCGGTGGTGGCGACCATCAGAGCGCTCTGGCTAACAACTTCTTCTTCACCGTCGATACCGACCGGGCGTGTTTCCGAGGCAGGTTTCCAGTTGGAATCACCGCCATACTCAAGCATGAGTTTCATGCCAGCAATGTCAGCAGACTTGGCTGCGCGGTAAAAAGGTGTCTGGTTGGATTTATAGTCACAGCACATGGACGCATTATGCATCTGTCCGATAAATGGCTTGTTCGGATCCGCACCGGCTTCTAGCAGAAGTGCTGTTAATTCCAGTGCGTCAATTTCATTGTCATGATCAGCGCGGAAAACCGTACCGTCCATTGCCATCCAGTCAGTTGTGCCGTCACGCATGATGGTGGCGTAGTACAGTGAGCCTTCATTGGCGTCTGCGCCTTTTTCCAGCATGTGACGGGCCAGATCAAAACGATCATTCACAATGGCCAGCATCATGGGGGAGGCCTTATCGCCGTTGATTACATTGATGTCGGCGCCTCTATCCAGCAGCAGGTCAATCATTTCCCTGTCGCCATTGCGGGCGGCCCAGTGCATGGCAGCAAAGCCGCCGGTTGGGAAGTCGGCATTCTTGCGCTTGGTGAGTGTGTTGACGCGGCCCCGCATGTCCGGATCAGCACCGGCATCGAGGAGGGCTTTGGCTACGCCAAGATGTCCTTCAGCGGCAGCCCACATGATTGCGGTCTGATTCTCCAGCGGCTCCATGTCATTGGGGTTGGCGCCGGCTTCAAGTAATATGTTTACAGCATCAACGCTGCCTGCCCTGGCAGCCGCCATGATCAGTGGTTCAACAGCAAGTGCCGAATGATCAATGCTGGCGCCGCTGTCGAGCAGTATCTGGATCATGTCAGCATTGCCATAGCGGCTGGCCATCAGGAGTGGGGTAATGTCCAGCGTGTTGGGGGTGTCAGGATAGGCACCGGCATCAAGTAGGGATTCAACCATGGCCAGGTTGGAGTTGTAGACGGCCCAGAGCAGGGCAGTCGTGCCATCGGGTTCAGGCATGTTGACGTCTTCACCCGCCGAGATGAGCGCTTCGAATTCAGACGTGTCGTTGGTGCGGGCCGCCATGGCCAGCGGGCTGGATGCGTGTGCTGAAAACGGGATAGCCGTGCAAAGCGTGAGAATTGCCAAAACTGCTGCATGAGCAAATGTCCCGTTGTCGAATAATAAGACCGAATTTGCCTTGGTTACTTCTGTGTTGCCCCTCATTTCTGGTGTCCCCTAATAAGCGATGAAGTGATGGGTTAGGTTTTGTTTGTTCTTATACTGCTACCTTAAGACTTAGACCTGTATCAAGATATCAAATAATACAGAACAGATATTGCCAACTCAATGTCTGCATATTAGTAACACAATTTAAATAATATCCATTAATTACAATGGGTTATGTTATTCAGAAACTGGTTGTTCCGGGCTAATTTCATCCCATTTTGAGAGGGGGTTCTCAATGATCTTTATGAGTAGCTCGCCTAAGCTTGTCATTCATGGTTTTGCCCAGCCCATTTTCAGGCATTTTTTCGGCCACGATAAGGTCGATATCAAGGCTGTCGAGTCGGTGTAGTGCGGCATAAAAACGACTCGCCGCCTCCTCGAGGTCACCGGATGATGAAAGTACTTCTGCATGGGTGAATCCGGATCCAGGGGTGTCGTCACGAAACAGCATTAGGCCCACCGACTTGCCGGCATTGGCTGCCAGCGCTTGGGCAATATTGTCACTAACAATGATGTCGGTTTCAGGGGCGTAGTGACGTCCCAGCATGCCAGGTGCTTCCGGGGCAGTCTCGTTGTCAGTCATGGTCCGGACACTGCCGACAATATTTTCAATTTGTTCAAGTGACAGCGCCCCTAGCCGGTAAACAATCGGCGTCTCTCCTTCGAAACCAATAATGGTGGATTCAAGTCCACGAATGCACTCGCCACCATCGAGGATGACCTCCAGTTGCTCGCCAAAATATTTTTCCACGTGTTCAGCACTGGTTGGGCTTATGGAAGCAAATGGGTTGGCACTGGGTGCAGCAAGTGGGAAATCCAGTTGCGCGAGTAAATCAAGGGCAACAGGGTGATTGGGTACGCGTACAGCAACGGTCGGTTTACCGGCTGTCACAATATCTGGAACGGCATCTTTTTTCTTCAGCACAATTGTTAGAGGTCCTGGCCAGAAATGTTCAGCAAGTTTCCAGGCGGTTTCCGGTATCTCTGCCGCAACCTCGGTTATTGCCTCTGTTGACCTGAGGTGAACGATTAGCGGGTTATGCGCGGGTCGTTGCTTAAGTGCATAAATTTTTTCGATAGCCAAAGGCTCAAGTGCATTGCCGGCCAGGCCGTAAACCGTTTCGGTTGGCATGGCGATGATGTCATTACTGTTTAGTGCCTGCGTTGCCGCTGACAGGTCGGATGTAATCATGAATTGGTTTTAAATATCTGGTTCTGCGGTGGTTCACAGGGAGCCATTGCTATAAAAAGGACGAGAGTGTACTGAAATTCTAGGCTAATCAACAATGACTTCCCAACCAGCAGAAACTGCTGTCTAATCGGATGTTCTTAAAAAAGGAAGAACTATGGCAGAACAACAGGCAAACCCGCTGATTGAGTGTGGTAAACCGCTTTTTTTTAAAGTTGCCAGCCCGGGTGAAATCGGTTTTGATGCACCGGAATTAAGGCTGGGCGATGCCGCCAGGCTTTGCGTGCGTTCCTTAACAGTGATGCAAAAGGAAGCGCTTGTGAAATCCACCCGTACGGGAGCTGTGTGGCGCCTGGCCAGTGATGAAGGCGCCTACCTGGCTGGGCTTGATGAAGCCCCTTGCCCGCTGTCGTTTCTTTCCACCGGGATGGTGTGCTCCTACATGAATGAAATCCTGGCGCTGGCGAAGATGCGTGGAATCATCATTAATGACATCAAGCTGGTACAGGACAACTACTATACGATGAAAGGGTCCGCTAAAGATGGATCAATGATCGGCGGAGCAAAAAATCCCGATCTGGCTGTACATATAGATACTGATGCTGACCAGGACATGATAAATCGACTGGTGCTAGATGCCACTACAGCTTCCCCACTGAATGGACTCATGCGTGGTGCAAAGGAAAGCCTGTTCACCCTTACACATAATGGAGCCGAGATTGAGCCGGCTAAAGCGCTACCGGTTGGTAATCCGGCCGAGCCTGATCCCGGCGATCATTTTGATACTGTCCAGCCGACAAGTGATGACTGGAGTGCCCTTATAAAAAGAGGCGGTAAGACACCCAAGTCAGACCACACTGTGACCATGGCGGGGGATAGTCTTGCCGAGCAGCAAGATCGCCTGCTGCATATTCGTGTAATCTGCACGCTCCGCGAGGATGGTGTAAAGATGGTTGAGCAACAGCTGTTCAATCCGCACGGGTCTTTGTTTTATTTCCTTTGTGACGAGGCGCCTGAAAATCGCGGCAAGGGCCTGGCGCCTGACGCAGTGAGCTATATCAGTGCCGGTATTGGTTTCTGTTTCATGACCCAGTTTGGCCGTTACGCCAAAATCGTGAAAAAGGATCTGCAGGAATATCGCATCATCCAGGACACGCATTTCTCCCTTGGCGGTGCTTCCGGTGGCACTGGCCAGGCGGGCACAGCTGAACCGGTTGAAACCCATGTGCACCTGGTTACCGGCGAGGACAATGAATTCGCACGAACGATCCTCGACATGTCAGAGCAAACCTGTTTCCTGCATGCCTTCTGCAAGGCTGATCTGAAGACACGGGTAAAGATTCTGTCGATGACGGATGCCGTTGAAGCGGCTGAAGTTGAAGCATAAGTTCCGAATTCAAGGAATACAGCTGATGAAGAAAATTCTCCTAGTATTCATGCTTGGTTACTTACTGCCTCTGGTTTCACTTGCCCAGGATACTGAAGCTGAAACCCTCCTCAAATCGCGCAGCAATTTTTTCTCCAGGGAAATTGTCCAGATTGCGCCAGATGTTTATACAGCGGTTGGATACAGTCCTGCCAACTCGTCGATGATTGTTGGTGATGATGGGGTGGTGATTATAGATGTTGGTATGAGCCCTGATCATGCCGCGGATATCGAGGCAGCATTTCAAGAAATCAGTCAGTTACCGGTCAAAGGAATTATCTATACCCATGGGCATGGTGATCATACCGGAGGGGCAAGCGCCTTTATCGGTGATGAAGCGCCAGAAATCTGGGCCATGGAAAATTTCGGTATCGAGGATAGTCCACTCATTGCTGCAGGACTCACCATTCAACGCCAGCGTGGTTCAAAGCAGGCTGGTTTCGCCCTGCCAGACGAGCTAAGAATCAACAATGGTATTGCGCCGGCCATGAGGCCAGGCAATGCCAACCCTTTCAGTGCCAATGAGAGCGGCAGTATAAATACAATGCCCACGCACACTTTTGCAGAAGGGCGAAAACAAATTGAAATTGCAGGCGTGACACTCGAGTTGGTACATGCGCCGGGTGAAACCAATGATCAGCTGTATGTATGGTATCCAGATCAAAAAACATTGTTTGCTGGAGATAACCTTTATCGTTCTTTTCCTAATCTCTATGCTATTCGCGGTACACCATACCGGGATGTCTTTGCCTGGGTTGAGAGCATGGACAAGATGCTTGAAGAAGACGCTGAAGCCGTTGTGCCAGGCCATACCTATCCCTTTATTGGTATTGAGGAATCAAGGGTTGCCCTGCAAAACCATCGCGATGCCATCAAGTTTGTACATGACAAAACTGTTGAAGGTATGAATGCGGGAATGACGGAGGATGCTCTCGCTGCGACGGTAAGATTGCCCGAGCACCTGGCAAGCGACCCTGACCTCGGGGAATATTACGGAAAAGTATCCTGGGCAGTAAGATCGATATTTAATGGTTACCTGGGGTGGTATGACGGTAATCCAGCCAATCTTTCGCCATTAAGCAGAAAAGAGGAAGCGTTGCGCATTACTGCACTAGCAGGTGGAGCAGAGATTTTATTGGAAACTGCAAAGTCAGCGCTGGCGAATGGTGATGTTCAATGGGCATCACAGCTATCTGATTACTTGCTTGCGTTGAATGAAGGAAATAATGAAGCAAAGAACATTAAGGCAGATGCCTTGACAATACAGGCAAGGAATTCGAGTAATGCCCTTGCAAGAAATTATTATTTAACGATTGCTAACCAGTTGCGCCAGGAGGCCGGTAGTGAGTGAAAATATTCTTCACAAAACAATGTTGATAAAAGTATTCGCACTTTTTCAATTACCCGGGGCTTGGTGCCAAGCTTGGATTGGGTCTGGGTGCAGATAATGACGATTAAATTGCCGACGGTTTAGCGCCTTACCAGCAATGGGAATTCTTCAGGGCAGCCGAGTGTAGACGAAGTCACCCGAGACATGGGTGATATGCACACTTTCAACGTCACCAGCCTCGTTTACGATAAAGCGGTAACCCAGACCCAGGCCGTCAAACAATGTTTGCGACAGTGGGATCAGCACGCGGGGAACTCCTTTTTCAAGACCAGCTGCACCCAGACCGATAGCGTCGTAGTCGCCCACCACTGCTGCTGTAAGTTCACCATCTATGACCGTGATTTCGTAGGTGCGGAATTTACCCATGTAAAAACCGCGATATTGGCCCTCGTAGCTCTGAAGCGTTTCGATTGGCACATCGACCCGGTTAGCCTCCGTCCCGGACACTGTGCCTGTCCAGTCATCACTGGTTCGCTCACACACCAATTCCAGCATTTCAGTATCAGCTGCCAGCGTCATCACTGAACCGTAACCCCAGTCGTCGGTGAATGCTTCCGGGTCGGAAAACATGACGCCAACCTGCAGATGGCCAAAATCGGTACGCGTGTAACGCTCGGTCACCACCAGGTTTTCCGTGTGTGAAACACCATAACGGCCAACCCAGGTTTCCTCGTTGTAGCCGTTGGATTCAACCACCAGGGTATCACCGTCCCAGTGTCCAACAGAGTAGCCGGTCCAGCTGGGGAAAGGATCAGCCTCCAGTTCACGCCCATCCATGTGAACTACACGGTAAGTGAGGTCATCATCAAGTATGATCAGCATGTCAGATGTCTGGACGAAGCGTTTCCAGCCGCCTGAATTTTCCGTTTCCGGGCCATTGGGCAGACATCTGAAAAAAGGGCGATCCTTGTAAAAATTTCGCTGACGTTCGTTGGCGAGCTCTACCACCCAGGGCCTAAGGATTGCAGGATCAAGATCAGCAACAGGTGGCGGCCCGTTCCAGAGTCCCGTGAAATCGGGTTTACCATCGGCAGTGCGCGGAGTGGGTGCTTCAAGGTCGGGTGCGCCCTCAGCGGTGCGGGGGATATTCGGCCACGGGCGGTCCAGCCACTGGGCCGATACAGGGATGGTATCAAGTACAAGGAGCAAGAAGATCAGTCTTTTCATTTTCGGGTCATTATTTTTATTGAGACGGTGGAATAAGATAATTCAAAGCAGGCAGGAATACTAAAACTATATTGCTGTTTCAATGTGGAAGAATTCGAATTATCGGTATATTCTGCCTGTTCTCAATTATAAAAAGCACAGAGAATCCGCCATGAAAACACTTCTCAAAGCCACTTTTCTGCTGGCTGCCGCCCTGGCTTTCACGCCTTCGAATGCTCACCACAGCCAGGCCATGTTTGACCAGTCCCAGGAAATTATTGTCGAGGGCACCGTGCATCGATTTGACTGGGTGAATCCGCATATGTACCTCATTGTCGAAACCATTGGTCCGGATGGCGAACCGGCCCTGGTGGAGGGTGAGGGACTTGCAATTACACAGGCCCTGGTGGATGGTCTGGATCGCGACGCCTTGCAGCCTGGTACCCCGGTGGTAATGCGCGCCAATCCGAATCGCGGGGGCTGGGGCAAGCAGGTCCGCATCCTGGATGTGACTACAGAAGATGGCGAGATTCATCCTTTCTACAAGGAAAGCAATCGCAGTCTCAGGCTGACCCCAGCTGACTCACTTGAGGGCCACTGGGCACCCAATCGCGCAGGCGTTGGTGCTGGATTTGGCGCACTCGCCCGGTTCCCCCTAACAGAAGCCGCGCGCGCTGTGCAGGCGGAGATGATCGATGATGGGCTTTGCATTGCTGAGCCGGTGCCATTCCTGGCCATCCTGGATGAAATGCGTTCCATAGAACTCGGTGAAGACGAGGTCCTGTTTCATTTTGATAACTCCGGCGATCATGTCTACCGTACAGTGGCCATAAATGCCGAGCATCCTGCCGACCTGGAGCCCTCAGAGCACGGTCATTCAGTGGGATGGTGGGAAGGCGACACCCTGGTTGTTGACACTATCGGCTATACGCCGCATACATCCGGTCTTGGCGGCAGTGCACCCTCGAGTGCAGGTAAGCATACCTTTGAGCGACTCACACTTTCGGAAGATCGCACCCGCATTCGTTACGAAATTTCTGTTGATGATCCTGTTTATCTTTCTGAGACAGCTACCTTGAGGCAGCAGTGGGATCATCGTCCTGACATTGATTTTTCACCGCCCTCCGAGGCCTGTGATGATGAAGTGTCGGCACGTTATATTCCACATGTGCCTGAATAAAAAGAGCAACGTTAAAAGTTAAAAGAAGGGAAACCCATGAGAAAATTTTTACTATTTCTGGCGGCGCTGACTGTTTTTACATCTGCACTGGCCGAAAAATATCCGGATGATTATGCCGACGACCGAGCCGCGATTATAGATTTACAGCATCGTTACGTGCTGGCGATGGATTATTTTGATGCCGATGGTTACGCCGCAGTCTTTGCCGAAGACGGTGTGCTCGACTGGGCCCGTGGCGAGGTAGTGGGGCGGGAAGCCATTCGTGAATTCATGGCTGGCGGTGTTTATGACCTGAGAACGCTTGGCTTCCAGCCAGCAGAGACCGAGGATGGCCGCGAGTGGCCATCAACAGTGCGACACCTGATTACCAACCAAGTAATCAAGGTGGAAGGCGATACGGCAAAAGCCATCACCTACTGGATGAACTATGCAAATAATGCAGATCGCCGTGGCATCCAGTGGCTGAGCTTTGGTTCCTGGGAAGACGAGTACGCAAAGATCGACGGCGAGTGGTACTTCACACTGCACCGCATCTTTAATGAGGGTAATCCGCGCACATTCACGGCAGGTCAGCCAAATCCGCTGATTGAATTCGACAAGTAATTCTCATACAGCTTTTAAATTCAGGATTGCGCCTTAAGAGCTGCTAGCACTGCTTCAGACCTGAACGGCACCCTTCTTAACCGCACGCCGGTAGCGTCATAAACCGCGTTCGCAATCGCGGCAATCATTGGCTTATGACTGGCCTCACCGGCACCGTAGTGTGGCATGTCAGGACGGTCGGGGTTCGGATCACCGTTTACAATCACGACTTCAATGGACTCCGGTGTATCTGAGTGACGCATGCTCGGATGGGATGCCCAGTCGACGCTGGTGACCTTTTCTTCATCGAAGGTCACTTCCTCATAGAGTGCGCGGCTCAATCCATGCAGCATGCCGCACTCTACCGTGTACTTTAGGTTAGCCGGGTTGATGACCAGACCGCAGTCGTGGGCGCAGACCAGGCGTTTCACAAATATATGGCCTGTATCACGGTTCACTTCTGTTTCGGCAATCACGGCGACCACCGTGCCGTTGCGATGCGTGAAGGCTACGCCGCGTCCAGTGCTTACCGGGACCAAGGTTTGCGCCACATTGGAGTTGGGTGATGGACGTGACTCCCAACCGAAGGCCTCGGCTGCTTTGCGTACCGTGGCCAGTGAGCGTGCCTTGCGGAAACGGGCATCCTCATTGCTCTTTTCAATCAGGCCAAGCCGGAATTCAACTGGGTCGGCCTTGGCCGTAGCGGCCATCTCGTCGATGAATGATTCGAAGGCAAAGGTGACCTGCGGGCCATTGGGATCACGCAGGTTTCCGCACCTGAGCGGCGTTTCCCAGATCATCGGCAGGCTGACCACATGCCCAACCAGGCGCTGGTGTTCGATACCGTATTGAACTGCCGGCGTCGGTGAACTACCGCGTGCCGGTTCGGCGGAGCGAATTCCCATGAGCTGAGAAATCAGGACTGTTTCAGGATCGTTGTACCAGAGGTGATTGTAGTCCAGGCATCTGGACTCGTACTCCAGGGCATTAAGGTTGCCCCCGTCATCAAGGCTGCCGCGTAATTTAAAAGTGAAGGCGGGACCTTTGGTGTCCCAGGCGGTTTCCTCATCGCGCATCCATTGCACGCGCACCGGCCGGCCCAGCTCATGGGCCAGGTAGGCGGCCTCGAATCCCGCATCATCGGCAGCCGTGCGTCCATATACCTGGGGACCATCCATATAGACAACACGGACCTTGTCGCGCGGCATGTCGAGGAAAGCTGCAACGCCGTTGCGCAGGCCGTAGGATTTCATGTCGTTGGAATAAATCGTCATCTGTCCGTTTGAAGGGTCAGCCAGTGCATGGGCTGGCCCTATTGCGGTATGTCCCTGGAACGGAATTTCATACTCGGCTTCCACCACGCCAGGTGTAGACAGCGCAGAGTCGGGATCGCCAGAGACAATGGGGTTGCTGCTGGCCACGGGTTCCTGGCTGCGGATGAAGTCATACAGTTTATCTGACGAAGGAAAGGGCGCTTCTGCCGGTGACGACCACTCGGCGCGTAAAGCCCTTGCGCCGTTGATGGCCTGTTCTTCTCTTTCGAAGACCACGGCGAGGTAGTTACCCCGCTGCACCACGGCCACGAAACCGGGCATTCCCGAAATTGAAGACTCATCAACACTTACCAGCTGCGCACCTGCCAGCGGTGGGCGAATATTTCGTGCATGCACCATGCCCGGCAGCTTGACGTCGACGGCCCAGGTCAGGGAGCCGTCGACCTTGGCGGGGATATCGTAGCGTGGTATCGACTGGCCGACGACCTCCAGTTCTTGCGCCGACTTCACCTCGGCAATGCCGCGCGTGGCGTTAATATTGGTCCCGCTCAGGGAGACATCAAAACGACGTCCACCGACCAGGTCTGAATACGTGACCGAGCGGGATGGGTTTTCCGTTAAGGAGATAACGCCGTTGCTGGCGGATAACTCACTGACGGGAACCCCTAGCTCTTCCGAGGCCAGTTCCAGCAATACGCGGCGGGCTTCAGCGGCAGTGCGGCGCATGGGCCAGCCGTCCACCTCGATGGCATCGGAACCGCCGGAGCCGCCCTGGTCAGGTGTCGTATCAGTGGTACCCATGACCAGGCTGGTCATGTTATAGGCGATATCCAGTTCATCGGCCATCATTTGCCTGAATGCCGTACCAGTACCCTGGCCGCCGTCTGTTTTGCCAACATAAAAGGTGGCGGTATTGTCGGGATGAATAACAATCCAGGTATCGAGTTCGAGATAGTCAGGATCGGGGTAGGGTCCGGTTGCTTCGGCAGCCATGACTTTTCCTGCGGGCCCCAGGCCGGCACTGATGACCAGCGCGCCCGAGGATTTCAGGAAGCCGCGGCGGGATGTGGATGGAACAGAGGCGCGAATAGCATCTTTTATTCGCGCTGGCAGTGTCAGCTCGGAAGGCTTTTTCATGATGACGCCTCCTCGGTGTTGCTGCTTGATTGTTGAGTAGCCATGGCATCAACAAAGGCAGTCGAGTTGCTGGCCGCGCGTTTAATGGCGGCGTGAATCCGGTAGTAGCTCATGCAACGGCAGAGCACGCCTTCCATGCCCTGGCGGATTTCTGCATCGGTTGGATTGGGATTGTTATCCAGCAGCACCTTTGCCGATAGGATCTGTCCATTCTGGCAGTAGCCGCATTGAGGCACCTGCTCATCGATCCAGGCCTGCTGAACAGGATCCAACTGCCCGTTCTGAGAAAGACCTTCCAGGGTAGTAATATCGCCGTTGACTCCCGCGACGGGTGTTACACATGTGCGTACTGCTGCACCATTAATAATCGCCGTGCAGGCACCGCACTGGGCTAACCCGCAGCCATAGCGAGGGCCTTTCAGACCGATATCGTTGCGCAAGACATATAAAAGGGGAGTGGATGGATCGACGTCTACCTCGTGCGAGGTACCGTTGATGCTGAGCGTGAAGAGAGCCATGGCAATCTCCGTGTAAGCTTTAAGTTAAAGCTCAAGCGTAAAACAAGGACCTGTTGATTTCAACGTAATGACCCTGATCTTTGGGTGCTTTGTTAGGGTTATGCGTAAAGTCCTGCCACATAGCCTGACGACCAGGCCCACTGAAAATTGAAACCGCCGAGATGGCCGCTGACATCTAAGACCTCGCCAATGAAAAACAACCCAGGTTGCTGTCTAGCCTCCATGGTTTGTGAGCTGAGACCGTCAGTGTCCACTCCGCCCAGAGTTACCTCGGCCGTGCGATAGCCTTCGGTGCCGGAGGGTTTAAGTGTCCACTGGTTAAGTTGAGTGCCAATTGCTTTGAGTTTCTGATCAGAAAAATGAGCTAGGGTTTTTTCAGCATGTTCAGGCCACCACAGGTGTTGCAGTTCAGCAACCAGCGCCTTACCCAGCTGCTGTTGCAGGACAGTTTTCAGCAGGCTTTTGCCTTTTGTGCGTTTTTCTTCACACAACCATTCCCCTGCGTCCTTACCCGGTAACAGGTTGATAGCAATAGTGTCCCCTGGATGCCAATAGCTGGATATCTGCAGAATTGACGGTCCGCTGAGACCGCGATGGGTAAACAACATGCTCTCTGTAAATGTTTGTCCGTTGCAGCTGACCTCGATGTGAGCGGATAACCCGGAGAGTTTTTCACACAGTGATTTGACGTTATCAGTAAACACAAATGGCACAAGTCCGGCACGGCGTTCGGTGAGCTTCAAGCCAAACTGGCTGGCTATGTCGTAACCCATGCCGCTGCCTCCAAGCGTGGGAATGGAAAGTGCACCTGTTGCGACGACCAGTGAATGGCAGGTAAGCAAATAATCTTTTCCAGGTTTCTCTTTTACCTGCTGTAGACTCACCTGGTAGCGGTCATTGTTGCTCTTGTTTTTAGAGGACAGCGAGTCGATATCCTGAATTTGGCAGTGAGTGTTGATGGTGACACCGGCGTCTTCACAGCGGCTGCGCAACATTTCCAAAATTTGTTTGGCGGAGTCTTTGCAAAAAAGCTGCTGGTGTTTGCGTTCCTCGTAGTCAATGCCGTGTTCCTCGACAAGCTTGATGAAGTCCCACTGCGTGAAGCGTTTAAGTGCGGATTTGCAAAAGTGAGGATTGGCAGACAGGAAGTTCTCAGGCTCCACGCTCATATTGGTGAAATTGCAGCGCCCGCCACCGGACATAAGAATTTTTTTGCCGATCTTGTTGGATTTTTCCAGTACAAGGACACTCCTGCCGCGATCGGCAGCGGTAATAGCACACATTAAACCGGCGGCACCTGCTCCTAGGATGATGACGTCGTAATTATTAATACTTAGAAGACTCCTGCAGGCTGAGTGTGTTCATCTTAACTGCGAAACTCTGATCCCTGTTATTTACAAGTGGGTGATCGTGGGAAGTGGGGCTTTTATTTCAAGCCCCTTTTGCTGCAATTTGAAGAATTAAAGTAATGACTAATCGCTGGACGGTGGCGGTCCAAAATTTCTGCCGCAGTTCGGCGTTGTGCAGGCTGTTACCTCGTGAATATAGCGGTTCATGCCGCCCTCAACGCGAAACTGCTGACTGGCCGGCGTGCCTGGATGGTAAGGCCCCAGCCCGGCGTCGAGCCAGGAAAAGTTGTGGAAGATGCTTACAGCGCCGATGGTTGTATCAATCACAAAGCGGCGGCTGCCTGTTTTGATCGGCTGCGGAAATGCCCCCATGGTGCAGGTCTGTCCCTCGGGGTCCCTGTTGCCGGTATAGATACGGCCTTCAAGGCGGGCGCAGGGTGTGCCGTGTGGTACAGGCAGGAAGGGGTCGCCCCAGTTGTTGATATAGGCCTCTGCCGCAGCCCGGATAACTTCTCTTCTTTCGCGCTGGTCTTCGGGAATAACACCCCAATCTTCCTGCTGAGTATGAGTAAGGAACACATCGGCACCAAAGACCCAGTCGTCTTCATCAGTTACGACGGATTCCATAATAGTTACTTCTCTATCGTCGTTCGCCTCCATGCGCGTGTGAATGACATAGGGGTGCGAATGAGAGGCGGCAACAAACTCGGTAAAGGTGGCGCACAAGTCCGTATCGTGAAAACTGCGGGTGAAGTCCGGTGTTATAGCTTCGGATAACATGCCTTCTGCAATGCCCATGGGGTTATCATTTTCACCGTAATAAGCACTTTCAGCCAAAGGCATCATCGCAGCATTACCTGCGATTTGAGCATTGATATACGTATCGGCCAGTCCTTGAAGCGTGTCACGACTGCATTGTGCCAAGGCACTGCTCTCAAAGGCCAAGCCCGCTAGAATAAAGGTGCAGCTCTTGATGGTTATGCGTGTTATTTTTCTCATCTTTATTTTCCTTGGAATTATCGACTGACGACGATGCTGCCGCTGCCATAAGAGGCCCCCGGTCCACGGTCGCCGCTGGCCACCACCTTGACCCAAACGGCATCCTGGTCAATGAAGTAAGACGTCTCGTTCGCCGCGCGCAGGGCATCAAGACTGCTCTGTTGTGTGCCGGAGGCTGCCTCGTTGAATCCCGGCAGTTCAATGATCACCCAGGAGCCATCGTCCATCTGGTTCAGTTCGAGAGAAATTTCTTCCCTTTCAGTGTCTACCTTAATCTCAGTGCCTGCTTGCACGTTGGTGCCGGTCATTTCAGTCTGCAAATCACCGCGGCTGGTATAAACAGGCAGCGGGGGAGGGCCATTACGGAAAAACGCCGAGAAGGGGTTTTCACCGGGTGTCCTGATATTCAGCCTGCCAATGTCGCCCGTACACAGGGCAGCATTCCAGGTTGGCTTGATTTCACAAGCCTCTTCATCGGTGGCGATACTGTTGTTTACGCCATCATGAATCAGCACGTAGGAATCAGGTTCGCCGCCCAATGAGCCATCCAGGTCGCGAATTACCGCGGTACGCCAGGCCGTGCTGTTGCCATTGTCATTGCCCCAGTGACGTCTCATTTCAGGGAAATGTACTGGCTTGGCATTCACGAACGTGATGTTCTCAATAGTGTTGTTGGTGCTCACACCAAAACTGGTAAACATCAAGTAGGACAATGCACCGGTTTCGCGCCGATCGTTGTCTTCAAAGTTAACGAAGGTCGTTCCTACCACGTCATGACGCAGGTCGTAGTACTCGTAACCGCGGATTGGGAAATCCGGAATCATCGGTTTTGGCAGGCTGCGGCCATAAGCGATTTCCTCTGGCGTGCTCGGGTTGCCGACGTTGTCGGTTTCACCGACGAAAAGTGAATCAACTACTCTCGAAGTCCAGGGGTCGCCGCCGCCCAGGCCGGAGGCATGGGTGTAGCCGATGGCGTTGTCGGCAATTTTCAGGTTCCTGAATGTGCGCACTTCACCGCGTCCCCAGATTCCGCCATTGCGGTTCTTGTAAGCAGTGAGGTCCTCGAAAACCGTTTCCATCATCCTGCTTTCGATGTCGGCAGGGTTTTCACGGGCAATATGCATGTTGCCTGTTACGCCAAACGTATTGTCGGTATTGATGTTACGATCGAACATGAAGCCGTCGTAGTTCGAGTGAGCAACGTTGCCCCTGAACTCACGTACCTGCATGCGTCGCGGCCACGTTTTTTCGCTGATCTCTGTACCTTCGAATGCGCCATTTGGATGGAGTGGAAACGCCATCCAAAATCCGTTTTCATCGGAACCTGCAGCGACATTGTCCCGGTACGTGTTGTCCGGGTTTGTGATCCAGTAACTCGCCGCGGTATTGTCAGACGGTAAAAGTACATGCTCAGACTGCTGGCCGCTGGTTCTAACTGCCAGGCGATTGTCGTAATCAAATTCACCGGCCGCCGCGAGATTGGTGGGGACACATTCAAGCGTGGGATGGCACTTGGTCTGGATAGCCAGGTTATGAATGATCTGGTTGCCCGTCTCAATACCGTCTTCCATGAAGAAGCAGTGCCCCACGGTGTTGTAGGTAACGTTGTTCTCCACGCGCAGGTTGTCGGTACCGTGAATGGTTACGCAGCGGTTAAAGGTATTGTGAATGGCAGAATTCTTGATGTATTGCCCACTCACATCGCCATTGATGTGCCAGTGAATCGGGTAGCGAGCAAGGGTCAGGTGCTGGCCCATGCGGGTCAGTTCAACGCCGGAAACGGTCATGGTGCTGCCGTCCATCGCCATGATATGACCGCCGAACCAGGAATCTGCAGCATCTTCCGAACCCTGGATCTTGATGTTGCGGGTCAGGACGCCGACTTCGCCGCGCTGATCAACATCATAGGTGATCTCACCAAAATGCATGTATTCAAGTGGCTCATCAAGCGTAATGCGGGTGCCGCGGATACGGGTGATGTAGCGCGTTTCTGCCTGGCGCGGGTTGTAGTCGGTTGAAGCCAGCACAATCTGGTCGCCCACTTTCCACTCACTGGCATCAAGCACTTTTATGCGAGTTGTGCCCGCTCTCGCTGTTTCTGCCAGATTGGTCCAGGTGTTTTCGCGGTCACCATGCAGATCCAGCACGCCGCCAGCGATTAGGATGCCGCGGTCGCCCATGCCATTGATATTTTCCTCGGGGACATTGTCAGTCAGTGTAATGGTGGCCTTGCTAGTGTGGGGTTTGCCGACCTGGCCAATCTGCAGTTCACCGCGCAGCAAGATCCACTCGGTGGTGAGTTCAAGATCACTGGCATTGGAGAAGCTGAGCTTACCGTTAATGTTGAGCCCATGCAGTGGGGGTGGGCTGACATCCAGAACAATGTCCAGGCCTGCGCCGATGGTGACAGTGTCGCCCCGCTCAGGCAGTGCGCCGCCTGACCAGGTGGATGAATCAGACCACGCACCACTGCTTACTGCTTCCTGTGCATTGGCACTGACAGTAAATAAGAATGTGGCTAATAAAGAGAGAAGAAAAAAACGACTGTAGACACGAATCACACGAGACCCCCTTTTTATATAGTCCATATGTATTGTGTTTAATGCAGAATTCCCATTCAGGAAAAAGGAGAATAGCACGATTTTCTGACTATGAGTTCAATTTACACATGTAAGAAACCTCTGCTTTTCTGGGTTATTATTTTTAGTGAGATTAAGTCACGTCTATGTTCCCTGCACTCAAAAAATCACCATTGCTTCAGGATGTCGCTCAAAAAGCAGGAACAAAAAGTGATATTCATTTTGATACAATCAGCGTGCTCTAGAGCCTTATTAGGATTCCATTCATATACCATGAATTGCACACTTCAACGATCCTCCAAGCCCTTTTTGTTTGGCCTGGCAATGCTCAATAGCTTGGCTGCCGGACAGAAAGTCATGGCTGCCCCAGAGGAGGAGCTCACTAAAGGCCTTAGCGGACTAGAGGTATACAATAACGTCTGTATCGCCTGCCATTATCCTCCTGGTATTGGTGGGGCTCCTTCGCTGGGTGACAATGAGGTCTGGTCGCCACGGATTGCCCAGGGAATGGACACGCTTATAGAGCATGCGCTGAACGGATTTGCTGGAAACACCGGTGTCATGCCGAAAAAAGGTGAGCGTCTTGATCTGTCCGATGAGGAAGTTATCAGAGCAGTTGTTTATATGGTGGAGCAGGTTTCAGAATAGATTGTGGGATAAAAGGTGTCGTGATAGGGAAGTAACTACTCCATTCTTATGAGGCATTAGCATCTTATTTTTAGGTCTGTCTGCTAAGAATGTCGGCCTTTTTTCAGTATCGATATTGATCATCAGCTTCTTAACGAAGTGGGATCTTGTCCTAGACAATTATTACAAATAATACCAGGGTTATTCTTCAAGCGTGGCTAGGTAGGCGATGACGTCTGCTCGGGTCTTATCGTCGGCTATGAGCATCGGCATGATGGTGCCGGGGACTGTTTCCATCGGATTGGACAGAAATTGATCCAGGGCGTCGACATTCCAGGTTAGATTTGACGCCCTGAGTGCGTTGGAATACCTGCCGAACTCAGGATGACTGGCCGCCTGCCGACCAACTAGCCCAAGCAGGTTAGGCCCCTCTACAGGACCTCCCGTTCTCTGCACTGAATGACAGACAGCGCACATGATATTGAACGTCGCCTTGCCGTTTTCAATATTCGGGGCAGCTACTGAGGTGTCAGCGGCAGTACTAAACGAGGACATAACAGCGCAGGCAACCACTAGGAACAGTCGATTAAGAGGTATTATGGATGATCTGAACATAGGGAAAAATTACTAAGTATTAACTGGCCCGTACTGTCCTCTTGGAGGCATAACAGCCTAGGCTGACTGCTGGAACGCAGTTTACCAAAGTCTGCCCCGGTGTGGGCTACTCCAGATAGGCCTTTTTTTACTCAAAATTCAGATATACCATATTCCTCGACTTTTTATAGGGTGGGATCGACCGGCAACTGTTCGATCATTTTTTAACAACTGGATAGACCGCAGTATTAACTGCGAGATTTCCGACGGAATTTTCTAAGAAAGGGGCAACATCATGAAATTGTATTCCCGGGTGTCTTTTTTTACCCGTTCATTTATCCGTCTAATTACCAGGGTTGTGCCTGTCTGCATAATATTGGGCAGTTTCCAGACTGCATCAGCACAGGAAATGCGCTGGTCCGATCCAGCTACCTGGCCAGGAAACGAAGTGCCCTCTGAAGGCGACAGGGTAACCATTGCTACCGGGAAGGAAGTCACACTTGATGTAACTCCGCCGGCACTGAGTGGTCTGACTATAAATGGCAAGCTGAGTTTTGCTGATGAGTCCGACCTTGAGCTCATTACCGAGTGGGTCATGGTTTTTGGTGAACTGGAAATTGGTACCGAAGCCAACCCTCACACACACAAGGCCACCATCACACTCACTGACAACAATGAGGGCGAACAGCTCATGGGCATGGGTGATCGCGGCATCATGCTCTCTGGAGGCACACTGAACCTACATGGCAACATTACTAATGCTTGGACCAAGCTGTCCGCAACTGCTGAGGCTGGCAGCAGCACTATCAATGTGATGAATGCCGATCAATGGCAGGTAGGTGACGAGATCGTACTTGCTTCCACCGACTTTAACCCACGTCAGGCGGAGACTCGTCATATTGAAGCAATCAGCGGCAACACCATTACATTGGATGAACCTCTTGAGTACATGCACTACGGTGAAATTACCTACGGGGTGGATCAGCGCGGTGAAGTCGGCTTGCTGACACGCAATATTAAGGTGCAGGGTTCAGAGAGTGCGGAAGAGACTTTCTTTGGCGGCCACATCATGGCGATGGTGACCAGCAAGATGTATGTCGAAGGCGTTGAGCTCTATCGCATGGGTCAAAACCTGGAACTGGCCCGCTATCCAATCCACTGGCATCTTGTTGGTGATGGCGCTGCTGGCCAGTACATTAAAAATGCGGCTATCCATGACACCTACAACCGCTGCGTAACAGTGCACGGCACCAACTACTTGCGCGTTGAAAACAATGTCACTTATAACAATGTTGGACACTGCTTCTTCATGGAAGACGGCATCGAGCATGACAACGAGTTCGTCCATAACCTAGCGATCCAGACTAAGTGTCATACTTCACTGGCTTGTGAGCCAACCAATCTTGCTGCCGAAGGTGAAGCTGACGAGGTGCGTCAGGCGAGCGGACCAAGAGGTCAGAGTTCACAGAATGTGCTGCTGCCTTCAGACAATACGGTGGCTTCATACTGGATTACCAATCCCAACAACAGGTACATCGATAACGTGGCCGCCGGGTCCGACGCAAACGGTTTCTGGATGTCCTTGCCGGAACACCCCAATGGGGCATTTCTTGATTCTGAAGACAGCCTGAATACCTGGCCGCGCCGCACAAACTTCCTTGAGTTCAGGGGTAATGTTGCCCACTCGAGCTATGATGGCTTCATGTTCGACCGCAACATCAACGAGGATAATACCTTCGGTGTTACGGGCAATTCCCACACCGGGCGCGCAGATCCCGCTGACCCCAACAGTGAGTCGCTGGTATCGGTGTTCGAGGACCTCACCACGTACAAGAACCGTAATGGTGGCATCTGGGGTCGCGGTGAAATGCACCTGTTCAAAAACGTGAAGTTTGCCGATAACGCCATGGGCTTCACCCATGCCGGCGGCGGCGGTGAACATGAATACACTTCGCGCATTATTGATTCGGTGTTCGTCGGTGAAACTGACAATATCGGCAACCCCAGCACGCCAGAGGAAATTGCCTATGGTCGAACTTTTCCGAAACCAAGGATGCCGGACTTTCCTATTCGAGGTTACGAATACTATGACTACCGTCATGATGTGATGAACACCACATTCATCAACTATGAGGATAACGACACCCGAAAAACTGGTGCACTTTCGCACCTGCTTTATACCAGCTTCGGGGCCAGCTCCAACAACGCTGTTGAAAACCTCACCTTTGAGAATGCCAAGCCGGTGTATTACCCGCCGATGGAACGCAAGTGGGGCAATGATAACAATGCCGGCAGCATGGCATACAAGACAGCTGTGTTCAGGGACCGCGATGGCTCGCTGGGGCTTGGCAAACCCTCATTCGTCGTCATACACGATGGCGTCAATGACAGTATCGCTGTTGATGACGAATCCTGCGAGTTCAAACCCTCATGGAATGCCGCCTTATGCGTCGGTGATGTTGGCCGAATGAGCTTTACACACGGCAAGGGCCTGGCCTTTGACCCAATCAGCTTCGATGGCGGCTTCGGTATCGATGCAAGTCTTCCACCTGTGTATCTGAGCCGCGCTGGCTATGAGATCAGCATTCCCGTGGGCACCAACATCCGCGCCAACACCGAGTTCAAAGCAACAACCGAACGTAAGGAGATGAGGCTGCATGCGATCGAGATGGAAAAAGACGCTTGGGTGATTGTTGAGATTCCGGAATTCACTACTGCAGATTCGGGTGCGGCGGTGAACAGTCTGGACGCGCTGCACAGTGCTGAAGAGACGTCGTACTTCAAGGCTGATGACACCTTGTGGGTCAAGCTGGTTTCGCCTGGCGACAGTGGCCGGGGCGGACACCGCGGTGGTGTGACGATGGTAGTAAGTAGATAAGTATCTACGAAAGGTCGATAGACAAAGCCCTTGGTGAAAACCGGGGGCTTTTTTTTCAACTTAGCTTAAAGGCTGTCTGGACAGTTTCAGATTCGCTGATTTATTCTTCCTGTCCCGAAGAAATTTAATAATAAGAATGGTAACTACTATATGGGCATCAAAAATCGTTCGTTCCTGCTTTCAATTCTGCTAACAGGGTTTTTTTCACCGTCTGTCTTGGGTCAGGAGATCCTCTGGTCCGATCCGGCAAGCTGGCCAAAAAACACGCTGCCCTCCGAAGGTGACAGCGTGGTTATTGAGAGCGGGCAGGAAATGATTCTTGATATTAGTCCACCTGCACTGAGTAGTCTTACCATCAATGGCAAGCTAAGTTTTTCGGACGAGGCGGACCTTGAACTGACTACCGAGTGGATACTGATTTTCGGCGAACTGGAGATCGGTACCGAAGCCGAGCCTCATACGAGCAACGCCACCATCACTCTCACTGACAATGTAAAAGGTGAGCAACTAATGGGCATGGGTGACCGGGGCATCATGCTTTCCGGCGGTACCCTGAACTTGCACGGCAATCGCACCAATACCTGGACCAAGCTGACGGAAACTGCCGAAGCTGGTGCTACCCGTATTCGTGTCCTCGATGCCAGCCAATGGCAGGTAGGAGATCAGATAGTGCTGGCCTCTACAGACTATGAGCCGCGCCAGGCAGAAACTCGGATCATTACGGGCATCAGCGGCAACCGCATTACTCTGGATGAAGCCCTGGAATACATGCACTTCGGTGAGATTACCTTCGGCGTTGATGAGCGCGGTGAGGTTGGTCTGCTTACACGCAACATCAAGGTGCAGTCTTCCGAAGATTCCCTTGAGACCTACTTCGGCGGCCACATCATGGCGATGGTCACAAGCAAGATGTATGTCGAGGGTGTCGAGTTAACGCGTATGGGTCAGCACATGGAACTCGCCCGTTATCCGATCCACTGGCATTTAGTGGGGGAAGGCGGGGAAGGTCAGTACATCCGCAATGCTGCAATACATAACACCTTCAACCGCTGCGTCACAGTCCACGGCACCCACAAGCTGCGTGTTGAAAACAATGTCACCTACAACACCGTGGGTCACTGCTTTTTCATGGAGGATGGCATCGAGACTGGTAATGAATTCGTCAAGAACCTGGCGATACAGACCAAGTGTCATCCCACGATGGAATGCGTGCCGACCAATCTTGCTGCAAACGGAGAGAACGATTTCGAGTATGAGGATCGCATGATCACTCGACGGATCAGCTTCGGCGGCGAACATACACTGTTGCCTTCGGACAACACGGTAGCGTCATACTGGATCACCAACCCTGACAATACCTATATCGATAATGTAGCAGCAGGTTCCGATGAAGTCGGTTTCTGGTATTCGCTTCCAGTTCATCCCAATGGCGCCTTCCTGGGTTCCGAGGACAGCCTCAACACTTGGCCGCAGCGCACGGCAATCCGCGAGTTTAGTGGTAACGTGGCACATTCCAATTTTGACGGTCTGATGCTCGACCGCAATATCAACGAGGACAATACCTTTGGCCTGGCTGGTCCTTCACATCAGCCTCGTGAAAACCCAGCTGATCCGGAGAGCCCAGCGGTGATCTCATACCTGGAAGATTTTACGGCCTACAGGAATCGCAACGGCGGTGTCTGGGGCAGGGGAGAGAACCATCTCTTCCGCAACATGATCCTTGCCGACAATGCCATCGGTTTCACGCACTCCGCAGGTTCCGCCGGAAAGGATCCTTTTTCATCCTTGGTTGTTGACTCGCTGTTCGTGGGTGAAACTGACAACATCGGTAACCCTGGCAACGCGGCTGAAATGGCGGCTGGCCGCAGTCTGCCGAAGCCGGGTATACCGGATTTTCCTATCCGCGGTTACGAGTACTACGATTACCGAGATGACGTGGTGAACACTACGTTCATGAATTTCGAGGACAATGAGACCCGCGGCTCAGGCGCACTCTCATGGCTGTTATTCACCAGCTCCGGTGTCTATACCGAGAACACCATCATGGGCGCAAAGTTCATCGATGCCAAACCGGTGTATTTTCCGAAGATCAAGAAAAGATTCGACAACGACAACCGCGGCGGTGTTGCCTACCGGACTGCGGTGATCCACGATCTTGACGGATCGGTGGGTGGAATGGGCGATTCCTATATACTGATCCATGACGGCGAGAACGATAGTGTTGCAACTGATGAAGACAATTGCGATATCCAGCCTACATGGAACGCTGCCGTGTGCATGGGGGACATCGGGCGCCTGTTTTTCAACGAACCTAATAGTGGTTTTCCAGGACTGGCAGCAGGATCTCCAATCACAATTACCCGTAATGGCAAGGATCATAAGATCACCGCCAACCAGAGCAATATACGCTCGGGTACGCAGATGCGTGTTAATACAGACAGAGAGGTGTTGCATCTCGGTGTGAGGGAACTTGACCAGGGCGCATGGGTAATCTTTGAACTGCCGGGTTACGATCATGCCGTCAGTGGGATAGAGCAGAGCAGCATGGAGGACCTGCGCGATGCCAGCCTGTCATCATGGTACAAGGAGGGTAATACCGTCTGGGTCAAGCTGGTAGTAAGTGATGTCCACTTCCCGGGCCCAGTGCTTGAACCGGTCGGTCAATTGCTTGCCCAGACCACCATGAAGGTCATCCGCTAATCAAATTTCTTTAAATACATTTTCAGAAAAAATACATAGTTAAGGAGATTTCATGTCATTTAGAAGAAACACTGCCACACTAGCTTTTTCATTACTTACCTGCGCAGCAGGGGCAACGTTTGCCGGACCACCTGCTGCAGTAGAAGATCTCAGCTGGATGACGGGCACATGGGCGGGCCCTTTTGGCCCCAATACACTGGAAGAAAACTGGATACAGCCCAAAGACGGCGCGATTGCCTCCATGGTTAGGATGAGCGGTAACGGTTCCACCAGCATGTATGAAGTCATCATCATAGAAGAAAAAGAGGGTTCACTGGAAATGTCCATTCAACAGTGGGGCCCTAACTTTGAGCCAACGTCTGAACAGGCACAAAAAATGGAATTGACAGATATAGGGGACAAACGAGTAAAGTTTACTGCGATTACCGAGGGCACTTTTGAGTACCTGGAATATGCACGGCCCACCGAAGATACTTTCACAATCGATGCTGGGATGGGACCGACCATAACGCTGACAGCTCAGTAAATTAAAAATCTCAACCTAAATTTACCGCTAGGTTAAGATTAGAAAGAGGGGCTTATTCAATGCCCCTTTTTTATACCTTTGAAATCTGTTTTTCTCTCCTATTTAGCTAGGTGTATGAAACAAATCAAAATCCGCTTTGTACTATTTCCTTAACCGCAAGCCCCACACTGAAAATTGAGAAAAACGGCTATACGGGGATTGGCTTTTTTAGAATACTAAATTGACTTCAAATAATTGGTAAATCGCTTTAGTGGAGTTTTCAACGCTTTAGTCAGCGCACAGTAACAAGGCTAAATAATTCTCAAATATAAATGTTTTTGAAGAGGAGTAGATATTAGCTCAAGTATGTGTGTGCGCAGCCGTCAGAGGTTGCACAGAATTGCCTCATTTTTAGTATTTGATCATAATTAGCAGTGGTTTATCTTACCTTTTTATGACTGAGTTGAGCCCTGTGGAGGCTAGTGCAATGCCATTGCGTAATTTTAAATTCTCTTTTTTGCTTCTCTTAGCACCCCTTTTCGCTGCCAACGCCCAAGCCCAGGAATCCCGCTGGTCAGATCCTGCCACCTGGCCGGGCAACGAGTTGCCCTCAGAAGGTGACAGGGTAGTAATCGCTGCCGACCAGGAAGTGGTCCTGGATGTCAGCACGCCTGCACTGGGCGGTCTGACCATCAATGGCAAACTCAGCTTTTTAGATGAGTCTAACCTGGAGCTGACTTCAGAGTGGGTAATGGTATTCGGTGAACTGGAGATTGGCACAGAAGCCAATCCCCACATCCACAAGGCCACGATTACACTCACTGATAACATTGAAAACGAACAGCTGATGGGCATGGGTGACCGCGGCATCATGCTCTCAGGTGGCACCCTGAATTTGCACGGCAACCGCACCAACGCCTGGACCAAGCTGGCAGAAACGGCCGAAGCAGGCAGCAGCAGAATTGAAGTACTGGCTTCCGATCAATGGCAGGTGGGCGACGAGATTGTGCTGGCCTCAACCGATTACGATCCACGCCAGGCCGAGACACGGCATATCAGCGCCATCAGTGGCAACACTATAACGCTAGATGAACCCCTGGAGTTCATGCACTACGGCGAGATCACTTATGGCGTGGACCAGCGCGGCGAAGTGGGTCTGTTGACGCGCAATATCAAGGTACAGGCGTCAGAGGATGCGGAAGAATCTTTCCTCGGTGGTCACATCATGGCGATGGTGACGAGTAAACTGTTTATTGAAGGGGTTGAACTCTATCGCATGGGTCAGAACCTCGAACTGGCTCGCTACCCAGTTCACTGGCACCTAGTCGGTGATGGTGGTGAGGGTCAGTACGTGAGAAATACAGCGATCCACGATACCTACAACCGCTGCGTCACCGTGCACGGTACAAACTATGTCCAGGTCGAGAACAACGTGACCTACAACACAGTGGGTCACTGCTTCTTCATGGAAGACGGTATCGAGCACTCCAACCAGTACATCAAGAACCTGGCGATACAGACCAAGTGCCATACGTCATTGCCATGCGACCCGACTAACCTGGCTCCATTCGGTGCATCTCCTGATGGCCTGAATTTCAAAACCACGGGCCAGGACTCTCCCGAAATTCTGATTCCTTCGGACAACACAGCGTCTTCATTCTGGATTACCAATCCGGATAACACCTACATCGGTAACGTCGCCGCAGGATCCGACTCGACGGGATTCTGGTTTGCCTTCCCGGTGCATCCGACAGGCGCGTTCGAAGGCTCTGAAGACAGCCTGAATACCTGGCCGCGCCGCACACAGTTCCGTGAGTTCAGGGGCAATGTCACACATTCTAATATTGATGGCTTCATGGGTGACCGTGCACCGTTGCCCGATGGCCATTTCAGGGTGGGCGGATATATCGCGCTTGAAGATCCTGCTGACGAAAACAGTTCTCAGGTTGAAGATACCATCGAAGATTTTACTGCATATAAGAACCGCAACAGCGGTATTTGGGCGCGTGGTGAAATGCATGTCTATAAGGGCCTAAAGTTCGCGGACAATGGCATTGGCTTCACACATGCGTCAGGCAACTTTAACAACTCGAAATTTACCTCACGCGTGGTGGATTCACTGTTCGTTGGTGAGTCCGGTAATATTGGCAACCCAAGCACACCTGAGGAAATCGCATACGGTCGCAGCCTACCGCAGCCAATGATTCCGGATTTTCCTATTCGAGCGTACGAGTTTTACGATTTCCACCATGAGTTAGATAACAACACCTTCATTAATTACCAAGACAATGACACGCGTAAAACGGGAGCCATTTCCTACTTGCTGTATACCAGCTTTGGAATGAGCTCAAACAACACCGTTTCTCGTTCTACTTTTATTGATGCCAAGCCCGTGTACTTTCCGCCGATCGATAACCGTTGGAGCAACGATGATTATGGCAATCTCATATACCTGTCCTCGGTATTCAATGATGCTGATGGAACTATCACCGGCATCCCTGATTCCTACATCCTTAATAAGGAAGGCATCGATGTCGATGACGCCTGCGAGGAGAGGTCTACTTGGAACGCCGTGGTGTGCACAGGTGATGTGGGTCGAATGAACCTTGGCGGCGGTGGTATCCTGGGCTTCAGCTTTGGCGGAGGCCCTCCTCCCACTGAATATGAAATTGCACCAGGCGGCGGCCGCATCAGAGGCACATTTCCGCCCTCAGTACCCATTATTGTGAGCCGCAACGGTAAAGAATTTATCTCTAACGGAGAAAGAAATGTCCGTGCCGGTACCGAGTACAAGGTAACCACTGAAAGAGATATGCTGAACATCAGGCTGAATGAGCTGGATGAGGGTTCATGGGTATTGTTCGAATTGCCAGGCTTTACCGAGGCCGCCGCGGGTACAGAGCAGGGTAGCCTGGATGCACTGCGCATGGCTGAAAGCACTTCGTACTTTAAAGACGATGACACACTGTGGGTCAAGGTGGTTTCCAGCGGTGATATTCCCGGCAGGGGTCCGGGTCTGCCACCAGGGCAGGGGGAAAACCTGCAGGTTAGTCGCTAACCTGAGTCTCAGAAAGAAGTTCAGACAACGGCGATACAGAGATGTTTCGCCGTTGTCTTTAAAGTGGAATGAGTATTACTACTGGTACGTTGGCTAAAAAAGAAACCTCAACCTTTCTTATGGAAAGAGATAGCGTCATGAAACCCGGTCGTTTGTTCTTCCGTTCAATGCTGGTATCTGCCTGCTTCGTCTTCAGTGTCCAGGCCCAGGAAGCAGTAAAAAGCGGGCTCTGGTCTGATGCGTCTATCTGGTCAGGTGGAGGCGTTCCACAAGCGGGTGGCACGGTTACCATTGGTGAAGACGTTGATGTTGTCCTCGATGTCAGCCCTCCCGCGTTAAATGGCATCACCATCAACGGCAAGCTTGATTTTTCGGATGAGTCAGATATCGAATTAACCACCGAGTGGATACTGGTGTTTGGTAAGCTCGAAATCGGGACTGAAGATAACCCACATACAAGCAACGCAACCATTACTCTTACCGATAACGTCAAGGATGAGCAGCTGATGGGCATGGGTGACCGCGGCATCATGCTCTCCGGCGGCATTCTGAACCTGCACGGTAATCGAACCAACACCTGGACCAAGCTAGCTGAAACAGCCGAGGCTGGCAGCAACACTATCAAGGTGCTTAACGCTGACCAGTGGCAGGTGGGTGATCAGATTGTTCTCGCGTCGACGGATTACAACCCTCGTCAGGCGGAATCCCGCATATTGACTGCCGTCAACGGCAACACCATTATCCTGGATGAACCCCTGGAATACATGCACTTCGGCGAGATTACTTTTGGAGTGGATGAGCGCGGGGAGGTCGGACTGCTGACGCGCAACATCAAGATACAGTCATCCGAGGATTCGCTTGAGTCATATTTTGGCGGCCACATCATGGCAATGATCACCAGCGAGATGTATGTCGAAGGCGTCGAACTCAATCGTATGGGGCAGAACATGGAACTAGCCCGCTATCCGATTCACTGGCATTTAGTGGGTGACGGTGGCCGAGGCCAGTACATCAAAAACTCAGCAATACACGACACCTTCAATCGCTGTGTGACAGTCCATGGTACCAATGATCTGCGCGTTGAAAACAATGTGGCCTATAACTCCGTGGGCCACTGTTTCTTCATGGAAGACGGGATTGAAACCGGCAACGCGTTCGTAAAGAACCTGGCGATCCACGTAAAGTGCCATCCCACTCTGGAATGTGTGCCATACAACCTGGGTCCTAATGGTGAGATTGATGACTCAAATCGTCAGGATCTAAGGCGCATCAGTCAATCCGGTGAGAATACCCTGCTGCCTTCCGATAACACGGTAGCGGCCTACTGGATCACGAACCCTGACAATACCTATCGAGACAATGTGGCGGCCGGCAGTGAGGCAACCGGCTTCTGGTTTTCCTTGCCTGAACACCCTAATGGCGCCTTTCTGGATTCGGAAGAAAGCCTCAACACTTGGCCGCGCCGCACTCCCTTGCGTGAATTCAGAGGTAACGTGTCCCACTCTAACTACGATGGATTCATGTTCGACCGAAACATCAATGTAGACAACACCTTTGATCTTTCCTTCAGTGCATACACTCCACTGGAAGATCCCGCTGACCCATACAGCGAGATGGTGGAGTCCCACTTTGAGAATTTGACTGCCTACAAGAACCGCCACGGCGGATTTTGGGGCAGGGGTGAGCTTCACGTATTCAGCAACGCAAAACTCGCTGACAACGCCATTGGCATGACGCATTCAACCGGTACGTTTGGCAGTGAACGCTTTACATCGCGGTTGATTGATTCGCTGTTGGTTGGCGAAACCGACAACATCGGCAATCCCGCAACGCCGGAAGAAGTTGCCTACGGCCGCAGTCTGCCAAAACCGCTAATACCGGATTTCCCCATCCGCGGCTACGAATATTACGATTACCGCCATGAAGTGGTGGACACCACGTTCGTGAATTACCAGGACAATGATCAGCGTAAGACCGGAGCACTGTCCTGGCTGCTTTTTACGGGTGCTGGAGTGACTACCGAAAACACTGTCAGCGGTGCGCAATTTGCCAATGCCAAGCCGGTTTTTTTTCCTAATATTGATGATCGGTTCGACAGTGACAATCGGGGTGCTGTAGCCTACCGTAGCCTGGCGATTCACGATCTGGACGGCTCGGTGGGAGGCATGGGGAACGCCTACATTTTGCTCCATGATGGCGAAAATGACAGCGTCGCCACTGACGCCGAGGCCTGCAAAATTAAACCTGCATGGAACGCCTCGGTATGCCCGGGTGATGTCGGACGCCTGTATTTCCGGCCGGCCCAGGTTCCAGCACCGGCTCCCGCTCCCGGCGCATTACGGGGCGGCTTTGGCTTCGGTTTTGTTCGGCCAACCTTTTCACCTCCTCCCCCTGGCGCTACCCGACCTGCGCCACCTCCGCCGCCGGCACCCATTGCGCTTGTGCGGGATGGCAAGGAACACAAAATCACGGCCAATCAGAGCACTGTGCGGGCTGGTACCGAGATGCAGGTGCTAACAGACAGGGAAAGCGTCTCGCTTAGTTTAAGTGAGTTGGACCAGGGCTCATGGATAATGTTCGAACTGCCGGGTTTCACCCGAGGAGCCTCCGGCACGGAGCAGGGCAGTCTGGACGCTCTGCGTAACGCTGAGGAGACGTCCTGGTTTAGGGGTGCTGATGCTGTCTGGGTCAAACTGGTCGTCGCGGAGCCGCTGCTCACGCCGATTCGGTCATCGAATATGCAGGCCACCATTACGGTCAGCCGATAGACCGTGTCAAGCCGGTAAGCAGGGTGCTAAGGCCAGAGGTTTTCATCTTCTTTACCTATTAACCGTGCTATTCTCTGCTCAAATAACTGAAATAGTTACACTACTCTATTACAGAGGGTTTAGTTAAATGCGTATACAAAATCGTTTATTGCCTCTTTCATTACTGGCTGCAGCAACCTGTTTCAGCGGCAATATCCTGGCCGAGGAAGCGGTCAGGTCGGGAAATTGGTCTAATTCATCCACCTGGGACAGCGGCAAGATTCCCGAGGATGGCGACCGGGTCACCATTAATAGTGGTGTGGCAGTCGTCCTGGATACCGATACGCCAGAACTTGGCGGTCTGACGATCAATGGCAAGCTTAGTTTTTCAGATGACCTTGACCAGGAACTTTCGACGGAGTGGATCCTGGTCTTGGGTGAACTTGAAATCGGTACTGAAGCCAACCCTCATACCAGTAACGCAACGATCACCCTGACCAACATAAATGAGGGTGAGCAGCTTATGGGAATGGGTGATCGCGGCATAATGCTTTCTGGCGGCACGCTTAACATGCACGGCAACATCACCAACACCTGGACCAAGCTTGCTAAAACGGCTGAGAAAGGCAGCACAACCATCGAGGTGCTTGATGCTGACCAATGGCAGGAGGGTGACCAGATCGTTATTGCCTCCACTGACTACAATCCACGTCAGGCGGAAACCCGTGATATCACCGCTATCAGCGGCAACACCATTACTCTAGATGAGCCCTTGGAATACATGCATTTTGGTGAGATTACCTACGGCATAGATGAGCGCGGCGAAGTGGGGCTGCTGACACGTAACATCAAAGTGCAGGCTTCAGAGGATGCTGATGAATCTTACTTTGGTGGCCATATCATGGCGATGGTTACCAGCAAGATGTATGTCGAAGGAGTCGAACTGCATCGAATGGGTCAGCACATGGAACTGGCCCGCTACCCGATTCACTGGCACCTGGTAGGTGAAAGCGGCAAAGGTCAGTACATTCGCAACGCAGCCATTCACGATACCTTCAACCGCTGTGTGACCGTGCACGGTACCAACGACTTGCAGGTTGAAAATAATGTGACTTACAACAACGTTGGCCACTGTTTCTTCATGGAAGACGGAATTGAATCTGGCAACGAATTTATCAGCAACCTGGCCATCCAAACCAAGTGTCATCCTACCCTGGAATGCGTGCCAACCAATCTGGCCGCAAATGGAGAGATTGATGCGGGAAACCGTCAGGCCCTGACACAGGCGAGCTTTTCCGGCAGAGATACCCTGCTGCCTTCGGACAACACCGCAGCGTCCTACTGGATCACTAACCCGGACAACAGTTACATCAACAATGTGGCAGCCGGTTCTGATTCGACTGGCTTCTGGTTTTCGCTGCCGATTCACCCGAATGGTGCGTTTCTGGGTTCGGAAGACAGCCTCAACACCTGGCCGCGCCGCACCCCGGTCCGAGAATTCAGGGGCAATGTGGCCCACTCTAACTTCGACGGCTTCATGATTGACCGACACATCAACGAGGATAACACCTTCGGCTTGGCTTCCGTCCCTTTGCTGCCGTTGGCTGATCCTACTGACCTAGAGAGCGAGGTATTAGAGTCGCACTTTGAGGATCTGACCAGCTATAAGAACCGCAATGGCGGCCTCTGGGGTCGCGGCGACATGTACGTGTACGACAACTTGAAACTCGCTGACAATGCCATCGGCATGACACAGGCTGCCGGCGATATCGGAAGTCTGCCTTTCAGTTCACGGCTGGTTGATGGGCTGGTTGTGGGTGAGACCGATAATATCGGCAATCCTGCAACGCCGGGGGAGATCGCTTATGGTCGCAGTCTGCCGAAGCCTGCCATTCCCGATTTCCCTATCCGCGGCTACGAGTACTATGATTACCGCGATGACGTGGTAGACACGACATTTGTGAACTTTCAGGACAACGCCCAGAGAAAAACAGGCGCACTCTCCTTCCTATTGTTCACAAGTGCAGGGCTCAGCACCGGCAGTACCATAAAGGGGGCGAAGTTCATCAATGCCAAGCCGGTGTATTTCCCGAATTTCGATCACCGATTCGATAATGACAACCGCGGCGGCGATGCATATCGGACCCTGTCCTTCCGCGATCTGGATGGCTCAGTGACAGGCATCCCTAATTCCCAGGTGCTGCTTCATGACGGCGAGCATGACAGTGTGGTTACCGACGAGTCCTGTGTAGTTCATTCTGACTGGAACGCGTCTGTTTGTGTAGGTGATATCGGTCGTCTAAATCTTTCGGACGCCAGGGGCTGGCTGCCAGCCGCTGTCGATCTTGAATCCCGCACCGCCCGCTTTGCCTTGCTGTCCTCGCTCAGCCCAGATGCGCCAGACACTCCCCTTGTTCAGTCCCAACGGGCCGCTTTGTTCTCCCGTCGTCCTCCGCAGGCACCTATTTCACTTTTGCGCAATGGAAGAGAATTCAAAATCTTCGGCGATCAGAGCACGGTGAAGGCTGGTACCGAAATCGAGGTGCTTACTGAACGAGATGAAGTCACTCTCAGCCTGGCTGAAATGGATGAGGGGTCGTGGGTTTTGTTTGAACTGCCTGGCTTCGCCAATGCAGCCTCTGGAATACAACAGGGCAGCATGGATGCCTTGTATGCAGCGGAAGAAACCTCATGGTTTCATGAGGGAGATTCCATGTGGATCAAACTGGTGGCCGAACCGTCAGTTATGGAAGTCATTCGCCCAACGGATCTGCAGGCCAGTATTACAGTCCGTCGCTAGACTAGATTCACTTTGAAAACACAGCCCTAGGAATTTATTTCAGGGGGTTTTGTTTTTGGCTGCAAGTCAGGGGTAGAACCACTTGATTTGCAGGGAAATGGTGGGCCCACCAGGACTCGAACCTGGGACAAACGGATTATGAGTCCCACGCAAATAATCAACCACAACTCACTTCAACAAAATTCATCACTTTGGATAAAGTAAAACAAGAGGTTTTCAATTCCCACTGGTTGGAATTGGCTGCGATCTGTATTCCCGCAGTGGTCCAAATTTGGTCCACGCAAATTTTTCTATATATCTTGCCAGCAACCCTTGTTTACGGCCGTAGTTTTTTCAGAGTTTCGCGCTCTTTGGTAACACGCTTCAGTTTCTTCTGAAGTCGCTTGATCTCAGCCTGGCAATTGCGCTTATCTTGATGCTCTTTAGCTCTGGGACCGAACAGCTTTAGCCAGGCAGAGAGACTGTGAGTAGTGACTTTTAGCTGCTGAGCTACCTAGGAGACACTCTGATCGCGTTCAGTGATCTGCTTGGCCGCCTCTAACTTAAACTCTTCACGGTAGTGCTTGCTACTCATAAACACCTTTCTTATGGACATTTCTATGACTGGAAGGTGTCTAGCAAACTAGGGGCGATTCATCTAATTTATCCTATAGAGTAGTAAATAATAAATTTGCTGCGGCACTTTTTAATCAAAGACCTAAATTTCATAACATATTGATATATATGTATTATATTTGCAAAACGACACTGGATTCAATTTTTCAGCCATTTAGGACTAAAAATAATCATTAGTACTCTATATAATGTCGAGGAAATCAATTCATTATCAATTAAAAAAATATTATGTTCCGAAAAAAGCCGCTCTGCATGGCTATTGCCATCGCCTCTATCCATACCATTCCCGCTCAGGCCCAAATTGAAGAAATTGTTGTTACCGCAACCAAGCGTGAAGAAAGCTTGCAGGATGTGCCTGTTGCCGTATCTGCCCTGACCGGTGATTACATTGACCAGAACGGTATTACCAATTTCGAGGATTACCTGATTAACCTGCCTGGTGTCACGGCTGGCGGCAGTGGTCCCGGTCAAAACACTATCTACATTCGCGGCGTTGCTTCCACCACTCCCAACCTGACAACAGCTGGCGTCGCCGGACTTGCTCCCAACGTTGCCTTGTACCTGGATGAGCAACCCCTCGCCCAGCCTGGTCGTAACCTGGATGTCTATACCGCTGACTTGCAGCGCGTTGAAACACTGGCCGGTCCCCAGGGCACACTTTTTGGTGCCAGCTCCCAAGCAGGCACCGTTCGACTGATTACCAACAAGCCCGATATGAACGATACCTATGGACGCGTGAAAATGGGCAGCGGCTTCATGGCTGAGGGTGAAATGAGCAGCAATGTTGAAGGTGTGATGAATATAGCGCTTGCTGACAACTTTGCCATTCGCGGCGTTGTCTACGTGGACAACAAGGGTGGCTTTATTGACAACGTACAAGGTACACGCACTGCCCGCGAATCTGCCCGCTTTCGCGAAGCAGGCACTATTCGCGCCAATGGCGTACCTGTTTCCACTCGCCGTGCTGGCGTTCAGAGTGTCACCGGCTCACAGGCTGCACTTGCCAGAGGCGATACCATGTGGGGTGCTCGTCTCAACGGCTTAACCGCAGATGGCCAACTTGATCTGTCCAATGTGAACTTTAAAGAGGCCAACAATAGTGCTCTGGTCGAAGAAGATATTAATGAAACAACTTACACCGGTGCCCGTTTAAGCGCGCTGTGGGATATAAACCCGAATTGGAGCCTGCTTGTCGCCCACACCCAGCAGGACATAGATTCCGAAGGCGTTTTCTTTGCTGACCCAGACCTCGACGATCTGGAGATCCAGCGTTTCAATGATGATTACCTAGAGGATAAATTCAGCAACACCAACTGGACACTCACTGGCATGCTGGGTGAACTTGAGCTCGTTTATACAGGCGCTTATACCGATCGCGAAGCCGATCAGCAGGTAGATTACACCGATTACCTTTTCGTGGGCCAGTACCTGCCTTACTACATCTGCGACTCTACAGTAAGTTATCCTGAGTATAACTACTATTACGAAACGGAAGGCTTTATTAACGGACTAGCCCAGGGTACATGCCAGACGCCATCCCTGTTCGTGAAAAGCCATACTGAGACGGAAGTGTTTACCCATGAATTCAGGTTGACAACAGATGCTACACGTCGCTGGCGCGCAACGGCCGGTGCTTTCTATAGTGACCTGACCCTAGAAGAGCGTAATGACTTTACCTATCCAGGCTCCAAAGAAGCTGTTGTTTATGCAGGTTTTGGCGCCCCTCAGCAGGGATTTGCACCGAATTATCCTTTCACCACCGGATTTTATTCCGAGCCCGGGCCATTCCCATCTGATGTCATTTTTCGCAATGATGTGCAGCGAACCGATGAGCAGTTAGGTGCCTTCGGCGAGCTGACATTCGATGTCAGTGACAAGATCGCCGTAACGGTAGGTGCCCGCTGGTATGACATTGAAGTGGATTTTGAAGGTGGCGCCAACTCCAGTTTCTGCAACGGTTGGGCAGGTAACGGAACTGATGTCGATCGTTTTGGTACCGATATCTCTGATTTGTACAACGGGGACGGTCAGTATACTTACCTTGCCGATTGCACTGGCGGTGCAGGCATTACCTTTACCCGAGACCAGGACTTTCAGGAAATTTCTAATATTATCCAGGCCGCGGATTCCTACAGCTATAGCCGTGGTCGATTTACCAATGCCTACAATGCCATCAGTGATGCTGAAATCCAGGGTATCGTCAATGCCTTGCATGCCCCTGACAAGGCCGCCATTGACGGCTTCATTTTCAAGGGCAGTGTGAGCTGGACGCCTACCGATAACCAAATGTATTACGCCACATGGTCAGAAGGTTTTAGACCGGGGCTGTTGAATAGGCCTGGCGGCGCAGTAGGCCCGGGTGGCTACACAGTACCCTTTGAATTACAGACCGATGAGATGAGCAATATTGAGCTTGGTTGGAAATCCAGTTACTTGGACAATAGCCTAATTTTCAATGGTGCATTCTTCTTCTCAGATATCGATAAATTACAGACCACCATATTTGACCCGAGTATCGTCAACCTGTTCTTTTCGGACAATGCGGCCAATGCCGAAGTTCTCGGCGTAGAAGGTAATTTTGTCTGGGCTCCGTATTCTATTGAAGGCCTGACTGTAACTGGTGCTTTTTCATTCCTGGACAGCGAAATCACGGAAGTGCTGATACCAACTGATGATGTGCGCCTGGGCGATGAGCTCGCATTTGCTCCGGAATTCCAGGGTAATCTGCAGGCACGCTATGAGTGGGATCTGAACAACAATATGCGAGCACATATCATGCCGAGCATCAGTTACTCCGCAGAATCCTACAGCGACATAATCCGGATTAACCGCTCTAGGATTGACAGCTGGGCGATGGCTAATGTCACCATGGGTGTTAGCACTAACGAGTGGTCTGCCGAACTTTATATAAATAATATTTCAGATGAGCGGGCCGAGCTCTCCAGAAACTTTGTTTTTGACCAGCATCGTGCGACTTATGCTCGACCACGCACAATTGGTTTGCGTTTCTCTTATGATTTTGGTGGTTAAACTTCCTTAGTCACAATAAATTTCAATGCGCCCCGTTATGGGGCGTTGTTTTTTGTGAGGATAAAATTTGCAGCCCGAGGAAATTGAATCATTTCTCAAGTCGGTACAGCAGAAAATTGTCTCCCAGCAATTTGAATCAGCATTAACCGACCTGGAAAAATTTCAATCGGAACAGGCATTCAATCCTGAAGCTGTTTACATGATGGCTGTATGTTATCGCTACAGTGGCGATCACATAAAAGCCCTACAAGCGCTAAAGACACTTAAAAGTCATGTCCCTGAACATGGCCGTGCTCAACAGGAAGAAGGTCATAACTATCGTCGCATGGGGCAGCCTGACACGGCGCTGGCCGCCTTTGAGCGCGCCACCACTCTCAATCCTGCATTAACCGCAAGCTGGAAGGCTCAGGTCGAGATTGCCGATTCAGCCGGGCTGACTGCAAAAGCCCGCTATGCAGAAGCACAGTTAAAACGATACCAGAGCATGCCTCAGGTGTTATTGGCCGTCACAGACCTCATTGCTCAGGGAAAACTGCTGAAGGCCGAGGATTACTGCCGACAATTCCTGCAAAAAGTTCCCCACCATGTCGAAGCTATGCGCCTGCTGGCCATAATTGGTACCAAACTTGGCATCTATGACGATGCTGAATTATTACTAAAAGGCGCTGTGCATATAGAGCCGGATAATGATCAGTTGCGAATTGAATATATCCAGGCTCTAAGGAAGCGCCAGAATTATGCTGCAGCAACCGAACAGGCTAGGCTTTTACTGGAAAAGGATGAAAACAACCCACAGTTTCAATCCCTCTTTGCGGTGGACTGCATGCAAACGGGGCATTTTGACGAAGCACTTGTTTATTTTGACAAGATTCTCGAGACCTTACCCGGAGACGCGCTCACGCTGACCTCGCGCGGCCATGCTTACAAAACGCTGGGCAAACTACAGGCATCCATTGAGTCCTTCCATCGCGCCATACAATACAAGCCTAGTTATGGAGAGGCTTATTACTCTCTGGCCAACTTGAAAACCTATCAATTTAGTGACGAAGAGATAGAAGCAATGCTGATGCAGGAATGCAAAAGCAACCTCAACCACATGGACAGGGTGTATCTGAATTTTGCCCTGGGGAAAGCCTTTGAAGATACCCAGGAATATGATAAATCCTTTCAATTCTATGCCCAGGGCAACGCTCTGAAAAAAGGCCAGAGCCGTTATAAAGCCGAACGCATGAGCAAAGACTTGCAAGCGCAAAAGGATGTCTGCAGCAGGGCGCTATTTGAAGACAAACAACACATGGGATGCGATGCCCCTGATCCGATATTTATTTTGGGCTTGCCTCGAGCCGGGTCTACCCTGCTGGAGCAAATACTCTCTTCACACAGCCAGGTGGACGGCACACTCGAACTGCCCAACATTCTGTCGCTGTCTCAGCGATTACGCCGCCGTTCCAGAACATCAGGGGACAAACCCTACCCCCAGATCCTGGAAGATTTGTCTCCGGAAGAACTGCAAGATATGGGAGAAGAGTTTCTTCGAGAGACACGGATTCACCGCCAGCAAGCACCGTTTTTCATTGACAAGATGCCTAACAATTTTCGCCACATCGGCTTGATCAAACTGATATTACCCAATGCGAAAATCATCGATGCCCGGCGCAATGCCATGGACTGCTGTTTCAGCGGCTTCAAACAATTGTTTGCTGAGGGGCAGGAGTTCAGCTATTCGCTGGAGGATATTGGGACTTACTATCGCGACTATGTTGACTTGATGGCACACTGGAATGAGGTTCTACCAAGCACCATTCTGCGTGTGAATAACGAGGATGTCATTGAAGACCTCGATGGCCAGGTCAAGCGTATGCTGGATTTTTGCAATCTGCCATTTGAAGAATCCTGTCTACGATACTACGAAACCAAACGCAACATACGTACACCCAGTTCAGAACAAGTCAGAAAACCCGTGAATCGTTCCGGTGTAGACCAGTGGAAACATTATGCCGCCCACCTGCAAATCTTAATGGATGTATTGGGGCCACTGGCTAGTCAGGCTTCATAAGCACTGACTAACAAAGAGAAGCGATAATTGGATTCATACAGAGACAAAAATGAATAATAAAACCAACCATGAAACCTCCTTGATAAACAATCAAAGTCTTATCAATAAGCCGGTGTTTTTTACTTCCGCCGGTCTCATCGCCGCAGTCTGCCTGTTCGGTGGAGTATTCACGCAGCAAGCCAACATCGTCTTTAACGCCTTGCAGTCCTGGTTGATCACGAATGTTGGCTGGTTCTACATGGCTGCCGTCGCCTCCTTTTTTATCTTCGTGATTTACCTAGCGTTCAGCCGATTTGCTCAAATCAAGCTGGGGCCAGATGACTCTGAACCTGATTACACCTACCTGAGTTGGTTCGCCATGCTGTTCAGTGCGGGAATGGGAATTGGCCTACTTTTTTTTGGCGTGGCTGAACCCATTACGCATTTCATGACCCCTCCACTGGGTGAAGGGGGCGATATTGACGCAGCTCGAAACGCTATGCAAATTACCTTCTTCCACTGGGGGCTGCAGGCATGGGCAATCTATATCGTTGTTGGTTTGTCCCTGGCATATTTCGCCTTTCGTCATGACCTGCCACTGACCATTCGTTCCACACTCTATCCCTTGATCGGTGATCGTATTCACGGTCCTATTGGCCATGCCGTGGACATTTTTGCAGTGCTGGGCACGATGTTTGGAGTGGCAACATCACTGGGACTTGGCGTGATGCAAGTGAATGCTGGCATGAACTACCTCTTTGGTATCCCGATCAACACCACCGTCCAGGTTCTCCTTATCACCGCCATCACTGGCATAGCAACAGTGTCAGTTGTCGCCGGACTTGATGCAGGCATAAAGCGTCTCAGTGTATGCAACCTGATCTTAGCGCTAATCCTGATGATTTTCATTTTGATTGCCGGCCCCACGGTTCTGCTGTTGAATAGTTTAATCCAGAACATAGGTATGTATCTGTCCAATATGGTAGAGATGACATTAAAACTCTATGCATACGAGCCTACTGAATGGATCGGCGACTGGACACTGTTTTACTGGGCCTGGTGGATTTCCTGGTCACCTTTTGTCGGCATGTTTATAGCTAGAATTTCACGCGGTCGTACTATCAAGGAATTCATTATCGGAGTGTTATTGGTTCCAACCGGTTTTACTTTCATGTGGCTGTCCTTATTTGGCAATACTGCACTGCACATGGAACTCGCTGAAACAGGGGCGGGTATTACAGAAGCAGTACAAAATGACATGCCAACAGCTATTTTTGTATTACTTGAACAGATGCCTCTGGCGACCATCACGTCATTGTTCACCACTGTCCTTGTGGTAACATTTTTCGTGACATCCTCAGACTCAGGCTCCCTAGTCATCGATATCATCACGTCAGGAGGTGCTGAGGAACCTCCCGTGTGGCAACGTATTTTCTGGGCCATCTCTGAAGGAGGGGTTGCATCCATATTGCTGATCGTTGGCGGACTTACGGCACTGCAAACGGCAGCCCTGACAAGCGCCCTGCCTTTCTCCATCGTCATCCTTGTCATTTGTTATGCCCTTTACAAAGGTTTGAACATGGAAGGGGAGCGGCGAATGTCACCGCTACCTGTAGCTAATGCACCAATGCAGCACGGCCAGGAAGGTGAAAAGGTCTGGCAAAATCGTCTGAAAGCCCTGCTTGGTAAACACAAGCGTCAGGACGTAGCGGATTACGTTACAAATATTGCCCTGCCTGCCATGCATTCAGTGGTAAAGCAATTAAAGATACAGCATCTTGAGGCGTTCATTGATGAACACCCCGACAGCATACAATTAAATGTTGAGTCTGCTAATGAACAGATTTTTTTGTATAAAATAAGGCTACGAAAATACTCTGCAGCGTCTATGGCATTTCCAGAATTACCTGGCCGAGGAAAGGAGGATTCGTACTGGCGGGCTGAAGTTTACCTAAGTTCCGGTCCGCAACATTATGATGTGGCCGGTTACACCCAGGATCAGTTAATGAATGACATCCTTGTCCAGTTCCAGCTGCATGTACAATTCATGCATATTGATTTATAAGAACCGCCAAGGAAAGTGTTCAAGAAATAAGCTAATGAAAAAAATAGAAATCAAAACTGTACTGATTACCTTGCGCAAACTGATGCGCGCTACTGATCTTTACTCAAGAAAACTGGTTAAAACATCTGGCTTGACAACTCCTCAGCTACTGCTGCTTCAATCCATCAGAAGCAAAGGGGAGGTCAGTATCAGCGAATTATCCGGTGATGTAAGTCTTAGTCAGGCTACGGTGACCAATATCCTGGACAGGCTAGAAGCAAAGGGACTTGTTATACGGCAACGCTCCAGCAAAGACAGGCGCAAAGTGCACGCCTATCTGACAGAAGATGGCAAAAATCTCATAAAAAAATCCCCGCCACCTCTACAAAAAAGTTTTATTGATCGGTTTAAAACACTGGAGGACTGGGAGCAAACCATGATCATTTCCTCCCTGCAAAGAATTGCCGCCATGATGGATGCGGATGATGTCGATGCGGCGCCGGTTCTGGATTTCGGCAACTTGGACAGAATGGACATCCAGGAATCCAAAAAATCCCAGATATAACAGCGCTCCTTTCCTTTTCCTGCAAGCCTTCTCAGTTGATATTATTTTTTGTGTGCAAGCAAGTGTGTAATTTCAGCTCCGCTGGTCAAAAGAAGGCCTGGATTATTGAATAGCTGGAAATAGAGGTTATGGCTCCCAGCTTGATGCTGCCCTCATGAAAGTCTGTGTTTCTCCATCCTGATCAGTGTTATCCCCAGGCGGGAAATAACTGAGTTTGACCACGACCGTATCGGTGTCAGGGTCGATGTAAATATACTGTCCCTGCAAACCGATGGCGGAAAAGGCCTTGCTGTTGCCCATGGTCCACCACTGCAGACCGTAACCGCCGCGCCGGATGTCCTCGCTGCCGCTGGGTCGGGTGGACTGCAGGATCCAGTCCTCAGAGACTATGCGACGTCCATCAGCAACGCCTTCATTCAGTACCATCTGCCCGAATCGGGCGTAGTCCCTCAAGGTCGCATTGAAGCCGGCGCCGCTGAACTCCCTGCCAATACCCGGTGCACCGTCCATGATGTAGAAACCGTCTGCCTCAGCGCCCAGAGGCTCCCACAGGCATTGCTCCGTGTAGGCAGCCACGCTGGTGCCGGCAGCCCGTTCCACCAGCCAACCGAGAACGGCTGTATCAATGGTCTTGTACTGAAAGAATTCCCCGGGTTCGTGTATACGGGACAGGGTGCGGGCTACATCGGCAAAGCGTGTGTTATTTTTTACCAGGGCAGAAATATGGTTGCTGGCTGCAATGCCCGGGTTGGCAAAGTCATAGCGTTCTTCGTAATCCACGCCTGAACGCATCTGCATGACATGACGAATGGAAACGACTTCGTAGCCACCTCCATTAAGTTCTGGCAGAAAATCAGATATCGGTGTATCCAGTGAGTCGATATGGCCATCGGCCAAAGCACAACCAATCAATACAGAGGTAATGGACTTAGTCATGGACCAGCCGATGAACCGGGATTGGGGTGTTGAGTTGTTGCGATAGATTTCCGACACAATCCGGCCATCCTTCATTACCAGCAGGGCGTTGGTATAAGTGCGTTCCAGGAACTCCTCTGCGGTGTATGAAGCCCCATTCCACTGGTAGTTAAAGTTCAGGTCGTGATCATTGCGAGGCAACTGCCAAACGGGGCCGCTACGAGCGACAGTGCGTGTGGTAAAGAGCTGGTCCATTTCCCGAAAGGCCAGGGCGCTGACATCGTTGTCTAGCATATGCCAACGGAGGATCTGTACGGCCACTGGCACATCGGAAGGCTGGTCTTGTAAGGGGGCAGGCAAGGTCTGCTGGGCATTCAGGTTAGAGACGCCGACAGTATGGAAAGTCAAAAGCAGGATTGCTGTAAACGCGAGACGGACAGTTGGCTTCATGATTTTCCTGGTGGGCAAATGTCAATTCTTTTACCCAGTCTATTGATACAGCGAAACAAATGAAAGGTTCAATGTTTATTGCGTATCGAAGTTAATATATTCATGATTTCCAGTAGACTGACAGTATGAGTGCAAGTAGTAAATATAAGGTTTTCATCACCGATTATGCGTGGCCTGATCTCGAGCTTGAAAAAAGTATTCTGGAAGCAGCCGGTTGTCGGGTTGTTGCAGGTTCGCAGTCTCCTTCTTCCGCAGGAAAAATCGAGGCGATGGTTGCCGAGCACCAGCCTGATGCCATACTTTTTTGCTGGGCATCAGTCACCGAGAAGGCCATAGCCGCGTCATCTAAACTGAAGATAGCGGCACGCCTGGGCGTAGGGCTGGATAATCTGGCTGTGGATGCCTGTACTGAGCGCGGCATCTGGGTCACCAATGTGCCCGATTATTGTGTCGAGGAAGTGTCCGATCATGCTGTTGCCATGCTATTGGCATGGTCCAGGGGCTTGTTGCCCTTTGACCGCGGCGTGCGAAGTGGTACATGGGACCTCTCTACTGCCAAACTGCGACGGGTAGCTGACATGACCGTTGGGATAGTCGGTTATGGCCGAACCGGAAGACGAACGGCGGAAAAACTGGCCGCGTTCGGAGTCGAACTGCTTGTTCATACAAGAACGAGGCCTGCCGATAGTGATGTCGCATCGTGTGAATTACCGGAACTCGTATCTAAAAGTGACGTAATCATCCTGCAAGTGCCTTTGACTCGGGAAACACATCACCTGATCGACTCCGAACTGCTGGAGAAAACCAAGCCAGGGGCATTGTTGGTCAACGTCAGTCGCGGCGGCGTGGTAGATACCGATGCCGTCATTGCAGCCATCGAATCGGGACAGTTGACGGCGGTGGCACTCGATGTGCTCGAAACCGAACCCGTTGTACCGGATGCCATCTTGCATCATCAGGACAGTATCATCACGCCGCATGTGGCATTTTCGTCAACGGCTTCATTGATCGAGCTTAGACAGCGGGCATGTGAGGAAGTAGTCAGGGTCTTGCAGGGCAAACAGCCGGAACAGGCGAGAAACAGGCCAAAGCAATCAAATGGGTCAGAGTAACTCTGTCCTGCAGCAAAACCTGCCGGTGGTTTCGTTACCGAATAGCTCAGATATAAAGACTCCAACACCTTCTCTTGAGGTGGAATCTCATTCCGCAACTGAAAGTCGGCAAGATCAGGTCAATCAAGTTACGCAAGAAACTAATATGGTCGACCTGACTTCAGCCGAGGTTTTTGAGAGCAATTTTGGCTTGCCTTCTAAAAATAAAAATGATGCTAAGGCGAACGCATCGGCAAATGAGTTGATTAGCAATGTTGCCAAGCTGCAAGAACTAGATCGCAATCGCCTTCGTATCACATTGGAAAACGGCCAGGTCTGGGAGCAAATGGAAACCAGGCGATTCGTTTTAGTTCAGGGCGATGAGGTTCGAATCTATCCCACGCGGTGGGGAAACTCTTACCGTCTTTCATCCTCCTCTCACAAAGGCTTTATTCAGGTGCAACGTCTTAGATAATTACAATCGCCGGTGAATGACACCATAAACACTTATCTCTAAAAAATGGACACCTAAGAACCCCAAAATACTAGATATAAAAGCCCTCCTTTCCTTTTACTACGAGCCTTCACAGTTATTATTATTCTTTGTGTGCTTGCAAATGTGTAAATCCGACAGTGAAATTTAGTGTTTATTTTGAAATCAATTTACGCTGCCCATTCGATTCAAAAGTGTAATTTTAAATGTAGCGGGTAGGCAGTACATCGTCAGCGGTTTCCTTGGCCAACCACAGGTAGACCGAGGGCAGAATGAAGAGGGTGAATATCGTACCGATGGCCATTCCGGCCACCAGGATGATGCCAATACTGTTTCGCGCTTCGGCCCCCGCGCCTGTCACCAGCACCAACGGCAGGTGCCCAAAAACAGTGGCTGCGGTGGTCATCAGCACGGGTCGAAGGCGCAGGGTGGTGGCGGTCTTGATGGCGTCGAATTTCTTCATTCCCTCTACCTGTTGCCGATGGGCAAACTCGGTGATAAGAATGCCGTTCTTCGCCACCAGCCCGACCAGTGTCACCAAGCCGATCTGTGTGTAGATATTAATTGTGGTCAACTGCAGGAAGCTAAACAGCATGGCGCCGGAAAGGGCCAGTGGCACTGAACCCAGCAAAACTACCAGTGGCAGGCGTGTATTATTGAACTGCACGGCCAGAGCCAGATAAACCACAACCATTGAGACCATCAGCACTGAAATCATGGTGTTGCCCTCCTTGCGCAGCTGCCGCGAGATGCCGCCGTAATCCACCGTGTAACCGGCCGGCAGTACGTCTGCGGCAGTATTTTCCAGTGTGGTAAGTGCCTGTCCGCTGGTGGTACCCGGGACCACAGCGCCGGTGATGCGGAAGGCGCGCTGCTGGTTGAAGGTGCTCAGTGAACTCGGGCTGACGACAGGCTCCAGGGAAACTACACTGCGCAGTGGAATCAGGTCACCTTCGGGGGAGCGGATGGACAGGTCGAGCAGGCTTTGCAGGGTCCGGCGATCATCGTTTTCCACCAGTGGAATGACCCGGTAGGCCTTACTGTCGGCATTGAAACGGTTCGCGTCTATTTCCGCTAGTAAGGTGGCAAGCTGGAAGCTGACTGTGTTGATGTCCATGCCCAGGTCAGCAATGCTGTCATGGTCGAAAATCATGCGGTACTGTGGCAGGTTCAGCCGCAGGTCTGTGCTGGCATACAGAAACTGGCCCGTCTGCTGCGCCGCCTGCACTAATTGTTGGGCATAAGCTGCCATATTTTCGTAGCTGTCGGAGGATTGGACCACCATTTCCACGTCGAACTGGCCGGCGCTGGGCAGGGCTGGCGGCAACGAGGGAAATACGCGTAGGCCGGTGACGCTCGATAGCAGTGCGGTGACCTGCGGCAACATGTCGGTTACCGACTGCTCACGCTGGTCGAATTCCAACAGTTCGATGCCGCCAAATCCCGCCGCGGGATTGATCACCTGCCACACCATGTCCAGGCCTTCCACGTTGTCCTCGATCATAGCGATCGTGTCCTGCATGTAGTCGTTGGTGTATTCAAGGGACGCTTCTGGCGGTGCCTCGATGATTAGAAAAATGCCACTCTGGTCTTCCACCGGCGCGAGTTCGGTGGCGGAAAACAGGTAAAAGGGTATCACTAGAACGGCGATAAGCAGGGCAACCAGCAGCAACTGATTACGCCAGACCAAGGACTTCTCCAGTAGGCGGGTATAAGCATCGCGCAGCCGGTCGAATCCTGCATTGACCCGTCGGGTCATAGCACTTTCCCGGCCGTGCTCGGCACACACCCAGGCACTCATGATTGGTGACAGAGTGACGGCGACGATGCCGGAAATGATTACGGCAACCGCCAGGGTCAGTGCGAATTCCTTAAACAGGGTGCCGGTGAATCCTGACACGAAGCCAAGCGGGGAATACACGGCCGCCAATGTGATGGTCATGGCAATTATCGGCGACAGCAGTTCCCGTGAGCTGATCAAGGCCGCTTTCATCCTGCCCAGGCCTTCCTGCATGTGCCGGGCGGTATTCTCCACCACGACAATAGCATCATCTACCACCAGGCCCACAGAAAGCACTACCGCCAAGATGGTTAGCAAGTTCAGGGTAAAACCCAGCGCATAGATGACGGCGATACTGCCAAGAATGGAAATGGGGATTGCCACCAGGGGAACCAACGATGTACGAAATGAGCCCATCAGAAGGAGGATAACAAGACTTACCAGCAGGATGGTTTCAAGTAGCGTGATGAAGATTTCGCGCAGGGAATCGCGCATGTAAGTGGTGCCATCTTCAGCTATAGTGATGTTCAGGCTCTCCGGCAGCGTTGGATTGATCTCGTCCAGCTTCACATATACGGCATCTCCGATGCCGATTTCATTGGCGCCCGGCATCGGCCAGATCGACAGGTAGATGGTTGTCTCTTGGTTCAGTCGAGCAGTATCGGTGCCGCGCGTTTCAGCTATTTCGACGCGGGCCAAGTCGCCCAAGCGAATCACGGCCCCGCCGCGCTCGGCAATCACCAATTCCCTGAAATCCTGCGCCGTTTCCAGGGTTGCGTTGCTGAGCAGGTTGAATTGTTGCTGGCTGTTTTCGGACTTGCCGACGGTGGCTATAACATTGTTGGCTCGAATTGCCTGCAGCACTTCACCGGCGCCGATGTTCATGGCGGCTATTTTCAGCGGGTCGATCCACACCCGCATGGCTGGTGAGCGGCCTCCCTCGATGCCCACCCTTTGCACACCCGGGATGCTGGCGAGCAGGGGATTGACGCGGCGGTCCATGTAGTCGGTGAGTTCCGAACGGCTCCAGCCATCGCTCTCCACGCTTAAGTAAAAAAGGGCAGAGCTGCGGTCAGCCCTGACTACTTCCACTGCGGGGTCCTCGGCGCCTTCTGGCAATTCATAGTTGATTTGGGCAAGCCGAGTGGTTAATTCGGCGAGCGCGCGGGTCGTATCCACGTTAAGGTTAAGCCAGGCGGTGACCATACTAGTGCCTGCACTCGAGGTGGTTTCCACGTAATCCACGCCAGGAATGGTCATGGCTACTTCTTCTATGGGCTCGGTGATGAAGCCCTGTACAACTTCGGCAGAGGCACCGAAGTAAGCCGTGGTAATTACTAGTGAGGTGCTCTCGATCTGGGGATATTGCAGAACTGGGATGCGAGTGGCGGCATAGATGCCCGACAATAATATGATCACCGAAATGACTACCGCCAGAACAGGACGCTTAACGAAGATATCCACTACCGGGACTCCCCGCTCGCGACGCTGAATTCGCTGTCCAGTTCGCGTTCACGGGTATGCACAAGAATGCCCTCATATAGCTTGAATGCACCGGCGGTAGCGATGCGGTCCCCCACCTGCAGTCCGTTGCCGGGCTCAAGCAAAGCGGTACCGTCTTCAATGACAACCAACTCGACATCTTGGCGAGCGGCGCGATACCCCTCACCGCCCGGGTTCTCGCGCAACAGGTAGACATACTGGCCGACGGCATCATTCTGTATGGCGATATCAGGCACCTGCCTCAGGTGTCTTGGTGCCGAAGTAGGGACTTCGACTCTTACCATGATATGGGCCAAATGCTCACCATTAGTGTTGTCGAGTGACGCCCGGTAGGCGCGACTGCGGTTAGTGGCGTTGAGTACGGTGTTTTCTGCAACTACCGTAGCCACCTGGTGGTTTTCGGCAGTATCGTTGCTGATAGCAGCGATGGTTACATCAGTGCCAGCGCTAAGTCTGGGATAGAACTGAGGCACCTGGAAGTCGACCCAGATATGGTCTGTGTCCCCTACCAGGGTGGTGATCATGGTATTGCTGGGCATGAACTGGCCGACTTCGAGGTCGTGCAGTCCGGCCCGGCCGGTAAAGGGAGCAACTAGGGTTTTCTTTTCGATGGTGCGTTCCAGGGCGCGGATCTCGGCACTGGCCGCGCTCAGGTCAGCCCTTGCTCGGTCCAGTTGGTCTTGGCTGGACACGTTGGATTCAAACAGGTTCTCCGCACGGATGAAGACCTGCTGCGCTAATTGTGCCCGCGCCTGGGCTGCCGCGAGATTGGCTTCCTCGACAGAGGTGTCAAGCTGAACCAGAACCTGGCCTTTACTTACACGGTCGCCGGATTCAAAGTTGACCGTAGTGACCTCGCCGGCGATTTCATTTCGCAGATCCAGCCGTTGTGGCGCCGTTAGTTCGCCCAGCACCCTGATTGTAGGTGCATACAAGGTTTCTCCGACAGTGGTTGTCTCGACGGTCTCAGACTGTTCCGGGTAGGCCTCGGCGGCGGCGATGGCCGCACCGATCTGGGAAGCCTTGATGTAGGCTAGTGTCCCCACGCAAAGGAGGCAACCGAGGAGCGTGATGACCCATTTTTTCCATGCCATGTCCAGATTCCTTGGTAGTCGTTAGTGGTGAAAGCCCCTTTAACATCTTCCAGCGAAGATCTAAGCCAATGGGCAATTGGAATATTTTTCAATTATACGGCGGGGGGAAGCAAAGGGGTTAAGGTAATCTAATGTGGCAGATTGGGAAGTGGTGGGCCCACCAGGACTCGAACCTGGGACAAACGGATTATGAGTCATATTTATGCAATCAGCCCCAACTTTTACCAAAAAATAACAACGATAAAATATGGGGTTAGCACATTGTTTTTATTTGTATGCGTTGAAGATTAATAATGTTTTTTGAAAACAATTGCGCCATTAGTGCGCCAAGTGCGGTTCGTGATATGTGTGTCAGAAAATATTGAAATATATTATAGACAGCTGTCCAATCACCTCGCCGTAAAGATCATTTACCATGAGAATCGTGTTCTGACCCCATTTTTTTTGCTCCTGAGTTGTATCATCGGGTACCTTTGTATTTGATAATATCTAAATACAAAGGGAATTCGATATGCGCCAACTCACCACTCCTTTCCTGTTCCTGCTCACTATGACGTTTGCTGGCAGTGCCATTGCTGCCGATATGATGCCAGGTGAAACCTTTGAGGAATGTGCCAATTGTCCGGAGATGGTTGTCGTACCAGCGGGCACATTCATCATGGGATCGCCGGAAAGTGATCCCGAGCGCCGTGACAATGAACTGCAGCATGAAGTTACCATCGCTGAACCTTTTGCCATTGCCACCACGCCCGTGACCTGGGATATGTGGGAAGCCTGCGTCCGAGACGCGCGCTGTGATGGCGCTGGTGTCGAAACTTCACTGAAAATTCAACTCGACGGTTCGGAAAATCCGGATTGGGACTGGGGCAGAGGTGACCGCCCGGTCGTTGGTGTGAGCTGGTATGACGCCCAGCATTTTGTCGGCTGGCTGAACTGGAAAACCGGTGAGGATGATGCCTACAGCCTGCCAGCAGAGTCGCAATGGGAATATGCCGCTCGTGCCGGCTCCACCACTATCTTCCCCTGGGGCAATCAACTGGATTATGACTATGGGAACTTCGGCCTGCGTGACACGGGCCTGGGCGGAATGGCCGAGGGCGAAGATGTCTGGGTTAATGAAACCTCGCCGGTGAAATCATTTCCTCCGAATACTTTTGGCGTCTATGACATGCACGGCAATATCTTTGAATGGGTGGAAGACTGCTATGAAGCTGATTTCGCCAGTGCCCCGCGCGACGGTTCGGCCAACAAGAATGGCAACTGCGCCAACCGGGTTTTCAGAAGCGGCACCTACCTCAGCAACCCCTACATGCAGCGCTCTGCCCGTCGCGGGGCGCCTTATCCCAACACCCAGCGTGGCCGCAACTACCTGGGTTTTCGCGTTGTCAAAGCCCTCTGATTCAGTCTGATTCATCAGCCCTGAACAGTATCTATTAAAGAATTTCAGGGCTTGAGTCATGTCCTGCGGCAAACCCGATCTGGCGCTCGAGGATAATCCGGTGTGCGTAATGTCTAGGGTTTGACGACCTCATAAATGTTAACTCTGACCGCATCTGGATGCCGTTCGCACCGCGCCACAAAGATGCCATTGTTTAACCAGAGGTAATCCGGCGAGGCTGTTTCAAACCTGGGTGTTGTGATCATGGTGTAATCAGAGACATCTACAGACTCACCCTGCGCGATTCTGGCCTGTACTTCCGGTGTGCAAACCCGAAACCCCCAATTCCTGATATCTATATTTGCACCGTCATCAGTTTTAATTACATAACGGGTATCCAGTTCGGCTGTACCGTTATCATGAATGGTCTGCCAGTCGGCACCAAGGTTGAGAATTGTTCCAGTGATCCGTTCACCCTCAACAAGACCGCCAATGATGGGAATGATGCGCTTTCTACCCGTTTCTGTTTGCCCTATCTCAACTGGGGGAGCTACTTGAACAGATAGTTTGCAAACGGGTTTTAGGTTAAGATCCATATTTGCTCCTAGCAAAAAAATATAAATCAAGCCTAAGCTGTAATATCCACACCCGTCAAACCCGTTAACACTGAAATTCCTGGAGCATTCCGATGTCCAAAGCACCTGTGATAATCGCCGGCGGTGGTATTGGCGGTCTTACCATGGCGCTGACGCTACAGCAATTGGGCATACCCTGTCAGGTATTCGAAAGCGCAAGCAGCATGAAGCCGCTTGGTGTTGGCATCAATATTCAGCCCAATGCGGTGCGGGAACTCATAGACCTGGGTATAGGCACGAACGAACTGGATACCATCGGTATCCCTGCCAGGGAGTGGGCCCTGGTCGGCCTGAACGGCAAGGAAGTCTATGCGGAACCACGTGGTCTTGATGCCGGCTATCGTTGGCCGCAATATGCCGTTCACCGCGGCAAGTTTTTGATGCTCCTGTACAAGAAAGTATTGGAACGTCTTGGTGAGCATGCTGTCCGGCTTGATTCACGTGTTACCAGTTATGCCATTAACTCCGACAATAAAGTGGATGTCACTGTTCTGCACGGTGATGGCAGCGAGTCTGTTATGACGGGAAGCCTGCTGATTGGCGCTGACGGTATCCATTCGGCAGTCAGGGCGCAAATGCATCCTGACCAGGCTCCAATTCACTGGGGGGGAGCACTAATGTGGCGCGGAACCATTCGGGCAAAACCCATTCGCACCTCGTCTTCTTTTATCGGGCTGGGCACACACGAGCACCGCATGGTTATCTACCCCATCTCTGACACCGACAAGAACGGCGAGGCAGAAATCAACTGGATCGCTGAGTTAACCGTTGATAATTCAGAAGGCTGGCAAAGTGACAGCTGGTTCAAACCCGTGTCCGTCGAGGATTTTGCCCATCATTTTGAACAGTTCAGGTATGACTGGCTGGACGTACCGGCGATGCTGCAACAAGCCGAAATGGCCTATGAAAATCCGATGATTGATCGTGATCCAGTGGACACCTGGGTTGATGGGCCTGTTGCATTGATGGGCGATGCCGCGCACCCCATGTATCCAACCGGCTCGAATGGTGCCAGCCAGGCTATTATTGATGCGAGGTTGATTGGCGCAAAAATTCTGGAAATAGGGACAAACGCGGCTGCGCTGTCGGCCTACAATGAACAGTTATGCGAACCGGTATCGGCGCTGGTGCTGCGCAACCGCGGGGCCGGTCCCTTTGGTTTGCTTAATCTTTTACATGAACGTTGCGGCGGAGAATTTAACAACATCGAAGAAGTCATTCCCGCGGCTGAACGCGAAGAATTCATGTCTGTCTACAAAAAGGCAGCAGGTTTTGCTATTGAGTCACTCAACGCTGCACCGCCAATCATCAATGTTGCTCAATCCTAGTAGGCTATTGATCAGAGGCATTTCTCCCAGTCCGTGATTTCGCCGCAAATACATACTGCTCAAACTAGTCTATTTTGGCGAAATAACTACACTACCAAGGGGAATTCCGGTTTCATAAGTACATCCATTCGTTTATTTAATCTGCCATTTCTCGTTTTATAACATTCGCAACCCAGGCTCAGACCCGGCACTGGTTCGATCCAGCTACTCAAAAGTCATTGTTGCTTCATGATTTGAGTATTACGGCTTCCCCCATGCCCCCACCAATACACAATGAAGCAAGTCCCAATGAGGAGTTTCGTTTTTTCATTTCATGGTAAAGAGTTACCAGTATCCTTGCGCCACTAGCTCCAATCGGGTGGCCAAGGGCGATGGCGCCACCGTTCACATTGACAATATTGTCAGGTAAATCAAGTTGCCTGCATGCAGCGATAGCCTGAGCAGCAAAAGCCTCATTCAGTTCGATCAATTCAATCTGGTTAAGGTTGATAGAAGCCTTGGCTAGTGCCTTGTTCGTGGCGGAAACCGGGCCAAGTCCCATATATGCAGGATCAAGACCTGTGCTTGCTGTTGACAGAATTTCGGCCTTGTAATGCACTTTTAATTTTTCAGCCTTTTCATCAGACATGAGCAACAGAACTGCAGCACCATCATTAATGCCCGAAGCATTGCCTGCCGTGACTGTGCCATTGTTGGTAAAGGCTGCCGGGAGTTCTGCCAGTTGTTTTGCCGTCACACCTGATCTGGGATATTCATCCCGATTGATTAATCGCGAATGGCCATTTTCATTCACTTCAACAGGAATAATTTCATCATCGAAGCGCTTATCAAGAATCGCTCGCTCAGCTTTTCGTTGGCTCCGTGCTGCGAATTCATCCTGTTCCTTGCGGCTGATCTGTAATTCCTCTGCCAGCTTTTCTGCGGTCATGGCCATATGATTGCGGTCAAATGCATCAATAAGGCCATCGTTCAAAAGGCTGTCGATCAGTTTGCTATCACCAAGCTTTTTTCCCCAACGCCCCTCGGGCAGAAGGAAAGGGGAGGCACTCATGTTTTCCATCCCTCCCGCTATGACGACATCTGCTTGACCACTGTTGATCATCGAGTTGGCAATACTGACTGCTTTGAGTCCTGATCCACAGAGCATGTTGATGCTTGTAGCCGGTACAGTATTGGGTAAGCCGGCGTTAATGACTGCCTGCCGGGCCGGGCCCTGTCCTTGTCCTGCCTGAAGTACATTTCCCAGAATTACTTCATCTACTTCTTGAGCCGGGCAATTGCTCTGCTCGATAAGAGCTGAAATTAACTGTGCTGCCATATCAGTGGCTGATATAGATGACATAGCTCCACCGAATTTTCCAATTGGAGTTCGTAATGCTGCAGTGATGACTGTCAATAGTATTTCCCTGAGGTTGATGATTTTTAGCTTTGGAGTGCTCTAAGGTTTGTGTATTCTGCCAAACAATCGGGATTTGCAAGTGCGTAAGTATTTTTTATGGCCTGACCATGAATCGTATTGCGAACAGCAATTTCCGAAATTTTTCCTGAACGTGTTCTGGGTAATTCGTTGACTGCAATAATTTTAGCAGGGACATGACGAGGGCTGGCATCAGTACGTATCGCTGTTTTTATCCTATCAATTAATTTTTCATCTAGTTCTACTGTATCCTGAAGGCAGACAAAAAGAATAATGCGCTGGTCTCCTTTCCAGTCCTGTCCTACTACTATGGAGTCTTCAATTTCAGAAATGTGTTCAACTTGTCTATAAATCTCCGCGGTGCCAATTCTGACACCTCCTGGATTCAGCGTAGTGTCGGATCTGCCGTGTATGACATAACCTCCAACTGTTGTTTTTTCTACGAAATCTCCGTGCGCCCAGATATCAGAAAATTTCTGAAAATATGCATCATGAAAAGTACTGCCATCGCTGTCTTCCAGGAATCCAAGAGGAATGCTGAGATGTGCATTCCTGCAGACCAGTTCCCCGGGCCTGCCTGAGATAGAGTTGCCTGCATCATCAAGAGTGTCTATATCCATGCCTAGAAAGGCGGACTGTAATTCTCCTGAATGGACCGGAAGGAGTGGATTTCCTCCGAGAAAGCAGCCGCAAATGTCAGTGCCGCCTGAAATTGACGCGAGGTGAACATTTTCTTTCCACCTTTTATATATGTATTCAAAATTGGCAGGTAGCAGTGGTGATCCAGTTGATAACACTAGCCTTAGGCTTGAAAAATCGTGGGTCGCTACAGGGGTTAGATCTGCACTTTCGCAAGAGGAAATGTATTTGGCTGAGGTACCAAAGACGTTGATTTTTTCGCCTTCAATGAGTTGCAGTAATCTATCTGGAGCAGGATGGAATGGATTTCCATCATAGGTAACCAGTGTTGCGCCAGACGCTAGTCCCGAAATTTGCCAATTCCACATCATCCAGCCGCAAGTGGTGAAATAGAAAAAACGTTCACCTGATTTTAAGTCGCAATGTAAAACATGCTCCTTCTTATGCTGAATTAGAAGGCCCATGGCAGAATGAACGATACACTTAGGTTTGCCTGTAGTTCCCGATGAAAACAGGATTGCTAATGGTGCGTCATAAGGGAGTCGGGTGAAAGTGATCTCGGCTGGTTGCCAAGGGGATAAATAATCATCCCAGTGGATAACAGGATATTCTGATAGCCCCTGGGTAAAAGTTTCGCCTACTATAACAATGCGTTTTAGCTGTGAGTTTTCTGCAATAGCTTTGATCGTCGGGTTTACGTCAACATCTTTATCACCATAACGATAACAGGCGTTTGCCAACAATATAGTCGGTTTTACCTGGCATAGTCGATCACCGGCAGCGGAAGGCCCAAAGTCAGGAGAGCAGGAAGACCAAACAGCGCCAATGGCTGAAACAGCCAGGTAAGCAATGATGGCTTCAAGGTCGTTGGTCAAAACAGCAACGACCCTGTCTCCTCTGCTTAATCCTTCATGCTGAAGTGCCTGAACAAGTCGGGAGACCTCATCGTAGAGTTGTCTTCGCGTTAGCGAGCGACGCGAACCATCGTCACGATGAGCAATAATGGCATCACTATCATCTGGATTGTCTAGTAAATTTTCTGCGTAGTTTAATCTTGCGCCTGGATAGAAGTGTGCACTTTTAAGGTCTGATCCGGGCATATATGCACAGTGACTTTTTTCTCCAATGATGCCCAGAAATTCCCAAAGCGATGTATAGAATTCTTCAGGCTCGGCTATGGACCACGCATGAATAGCATCATAATCATCTAGTGAAATGCCTGTCTGTTTGCAGAATTGTGAAGCGAATTGCCAAAGAGCAGATTGTTCTTTTTGCGCGTGAGTTGGTCTCCAGAGAGGTTTTTCCTTAGTTGGATACTGTCTTGCTGGCATATCTAGATTCAATCATCCTTCGGTGGCGGTCCGCCACCAGGTTGCCATTTCTCACGGGCCTGGAATAGGAACAGTTGGGAGGTGTCTGCAGTGCTAGGGGCATCACGAGGTTCCCAGTCATCATCATGAATATCCATGTCTGCATCATATTCCACGTGACAGCCGAAGGGGCTGTTGAAATACCAGAACCAGTTTGAGCCGAACAGGTGTTTGCCTGGACCCCAGAAGGACTCATAGCCTTTCTCGACAAAACGACTCCCGGCCAGCAGAACATCGCTGGGACCTCCCATGTGGAACGTGAAATGCTCGCAACCCTGCAGGAAAGGCGGGGTCTGGATCATGAACAGTGTATGGTGGTCCTGGCTACCCTGGGGCCTGAGGAAAGGGCCGACCCTGGTGAAATTATCGGTGCGTCTGAAGCCAAGGCGCTGCACGTAAAAGGCTTCTGCTTTTTCAGCATCGGGGACGAAATAGACTACATGAGACAGGGACCGTGGTTTCGCTTCGGCATCGGGATCAGCACCAATCTCGTTAAGTGGACGTTTGGGGGTATCCCCAGGGGCATTGATGCGTTCGGCCGGGAGGGAGATTTCTTGTCGGACGCTGATCTGGAAGCCAAGCGTGTAGCCCAGGTCATCATTCACTTCCAGTGAGCCATCTCCCAGGGTCTTCACGTCGCGGTCTTTAGAAAGCTCGGCGGTGATGGCCTTGAGCGTCGCCTGGTCGGCGACACCGTAGACAGTTTTTCTCAAGGTGCTGCCTGTTGGTAGTGGCGGCGGCAGAGAGGGATCATCCTTGGCCCTGACCTCGATATAGGTGCCATCAAGGGCGGCAAAGTGGCCATCGCCGGTAGCATCAAGGCCATAATCCAGCAGGTACTTTTCACACGCGGCGACGTCATCAACCCCAAAGACAAGGGCGTCTGGTCCAAGAATATTCATCGTTTACCTCTTTTCATCATTGCATTTTATTGATTCACGGAACTGGCGAAGGCGTAAACAGCAAGCCTTCATTCTCCAGAATGTTTTCTGCTTTCTTTTCTCTGGCCAGTGCCCTTTCCACAGCAGGTCGCTGTTCCGACCTGGCTTTGTGTTCACAGTAACGTGGAAAACGGCTGACATCATAGCCAGCACTTTCCACGCGCCAGAAAATCCAGTAAAGGTAGGCGTCCATGGCGCTCCAGGAAGCGCCATACCACCAGTCGCCGGACGCCAGCTGGTCTTCCACCAGCTGGAAATGTTCATCCATCGCCTCACAGCCTTTTTTCCAGACAGTCCTGGTGGCTGCCTCCGTAGCAAAGAATCCGGGCAGGCGTATCCGTGTCACGACAGGATGCATGGTTGCAGCACACCAGGACAGATCAGCGAGCTGGCGGGCCCTGTCAAGATCGCCGCCTGCTTCCGGTAAAAGCGAGGCAGCAGGGAACCGCGCTGCCAGATAGGTGATGATCGCGATATTCTCTGATAGCGTTTGCCCATCTATCGTCAATGCCGGGACCTTGCCTTTCGGATTGATCGCCTTGAATGGCGGTGCTTTATGTTCTCCGCGCATAAAGCGAATGACCTGTGTCTCGAAGTCCGCGCCGGCTTCCTCAAGAAGGATGCAGGGTACTCTGGCGCAGGTGCCAGGAGCCATGTAAAGGGTTAAGTGATTCATCGGTTCTCTCAAAAGCGGTCCAGGTCATTGGCAAAAGTCACCGGTCCGCTATAGGTTTCTGCCATGGTTTCGGTATAGCCCTGCGCCTGATCGGGGGATGTGATGCCCGGTCCGAAATGCGTGATGACCACTTCACTCACGCCAGCTGTTGCCGCCATCTCGGCTACCTGTCGGGGCGTGATGTGGTGACTGCGGAAATGGATTTCCAGTCCCTGCAATACGGCTTCCGGCATACCGGGGTTGATATGCTGGATATTGGCCAGGGCAAGCGGGATATCCATCATCTCGCTAACCAGTAAATCGGCCCCGGTGGCGAGCTCTGTCACGGCGGTGCTTGGCCCGGTATCACCAGTGAAGACGATTGAGCGGCCAGCACTATCAAAGCGGTATGAAAGGGAGACTGAACCTGGGGAAGCATCGTACTGGGGTGACTGGTAATGGGTATTCTCTGCAGCAGTGACGTTTATACCGGGAAGCGTCATGGTATTCCCGTCGCGGATCTCCCTGACTTCCAGGCGGTGCTGCCAGGTTCTGCCGGGTACACCGAAGGCGGCGATACGGGCTGTTTCCATGCCTGCCATCAGGCCATCGATAAAGTCCTGGGTGCCGGGTGGGCCGACGATGAGCAGGGCATTAGTCTCATCCAGTTGCATGCGCAGACCCAGCACAGCCAGCACGCCACCGGTATGATCAAAATGCAGGTGGCTGATAAAAAGCCCTTTGACATCAGGTAAACGGTATCCCGCTTTTGCCAACTGTGCACCGGCACCGTCACCGGCATCCACCACGTATATCCCATCTTCTGAGATCAGCAGGTTTGAAGGCTGTGCGCGGTCAGGAACGGCATCAGGCCCGCTCGCTGTACCAAGTGTCATGAATGCGATTTCCTCCGGCTGTGCCTGAATTACTGAGGCAGCAGTAACCAGTAGTAACAGTGGCAGTAATGTTGAGCGTTTCATGGGAGTCCATTGTGTTATGGCTGAGTGCTTACATGGATTTCAACATTACTGTTATCATCAATCCAACTGTTTGTTTTTATGTTTATGTATTAATAAATTTTATAGTTAAGTGCGGAGATTATGATGCGCCTGAAAGGTCTGGATTTAAACCTGCTAATTGCCCTGGATGTGCTGCTGGAAGAACGCAGTGTCACCCGGGCGGCAAGGCGGTTACACCTGAGTCAACCGGCGGCCAGTGCAGCCCTGGGAAGGCTGAGGGAATATTTTGAGGATGATCTGCTGGTGCTGCACGGCAAACGCCTGATTCCTACCTCATTTGCCGAGAATCTCCTGCCTGAGCTAAAACGGGTCACCCGACAGATCGATGATCTTATTTCCATGTCTACTGAATTCGATCCCCAGCAATCCGAACGTATGTTCAGGTTTATGGTATCCGACTACATGGTGACCGTACTGATGGCTCGAGTCATGGAGAAGATTGCACAGCAGGCACCCGGTATCAGGCTGGACATGCGTCTGCCTGAAGATTCTGTCTACCAGGTGTTTGAACGGGGCGGGGTCGACCTGATGCTGTTACCCGAGGAATTCCTGCTGGAAAATCATCCTTCCCGGCTGGTCATGGAGGAGCAGCATGTGGTCGTTGCCAGTGAGGACAACCCACTCTTCAAAAAGCGAATATCGAAAGAGACGTTTTTTGGTGCGGGGCATGTAGCCGTTACGTTGGGCCCCCGGCGTGACCCCTCTTTTACAGAGCGCCATCTGGAAAAGCACGGCATGCAAAGGCAAGTAGATATTTTTGCACCTTCTTTTTCCGCTGTGCCATGGCTTCTGCTGAATACTGAGCGTATCGCGGTCATGCAGGCGAGTATGGCTCACAGGTATGCCGGCGTGTTGCCCCTGAAGATTTCTCCGCTGCCTTTCGAGTTTCCTGTCATGCGCCAGATGGCGCAGTACCACCATGCCAGGGAAAATGACCAGGGGCTCAAGTGGTTCATGCGAACCCTTGAGGAATGTGCAAAGCAGGCCTGATTCCAGTCCTGCCCTTAGCATTGAAAAAATTTATAGATATTTATCAGGATTATCAGTTTTCAATATAGTTGGATGCTGGGTTAGGCTAGGGCTTCACGTTGGGTATTTGAAGTGGGGAGAGAAGTCTTGGATAACTTGTCAGTACTGGTCGTAGGCGGTGGTATCGCCGGCTTGACCTCGGCGATCGCGTTGCGCCAGCGTGGGTTCGACGTAGAAATAATAGAAAAGGATCCTGACTGGTCTGTCTACGGTGTAGGCATCATTCAACAGGGAAATGTCCTGCGAGCGGTCGCTGAGTTGGGCATCCTTGATGACTATATCGATGCCGGCTATGGATTCAACCGCATCGATATCTATCTGCCTGATGGCAGCTTGGCGGCCCAGATACCCGCACCGAAACTGAACGAGTCCTACCCGGCGCAGCTCGGAATCAGTCGCAGGGAATTACAGAGAGTACTGGGTGACCAGGCAAGGTCTCATGGCGCCTCCATTCGTCTGGGCATTGTTGTCGATACACTGGAACAAGACGAAGAGGGGGCGATCGTCACCTATTCTGACGGAAGCAGCGGCCGATATGATTTGGTCGTTGGCGCCGATGGGGTCAATTCCCAGATCAGGGAGATGATTTTTCCTCAGGTGGCCCAACCGGCTTTTGCCGGACAGGGGGTCTGGCGTTACAACTTTCCCTGTCCTGACGGGCTTGAGGCCTTGAGCGTATTTGAAGGCCCCATTGGCATGGGGCTTGTGCCAATAGCACCCGACCTGATGTATATGTATGTAACGACCCCCGAGCCGGGTAACACTCGCTATGAGACACAGGGGCTGGCCTCTGTGATGCGCGACAAGCTCAAAAACGCTCCTCCGCGTATCGCGGAACTGGCTGCAACGATCACAGACGATGAGAGTGTTGTCTACAGACCTCTTTACTGGCTTATGCTGGAGGGAGACTGGTTTGTCAATCGTGTCATCTTGATCGGTGATGCCGCGCATGCGACCACGCCCCATCTTGGTCAGGGGGCTGGTATGGCGATTGAGGACAGCCTTGTCCTGGCCGAAACACTTGCGACCCATTACAGTGTCGATAAGGCATTCAGGGCTTTTATGCAAAGGCGCGCTGATCGCTGCCGATATATCGTGGAGAGTTCTGTTGCTATCTGCAAGGGCCAACTCGGTGAAGGGCCGCTGGTCAACAATGCCCAGGCCACGGCAGAGATGTTCAAGGTGACCGCCGAACCTATCTGATATTTATATAACCATCCTGGAAAAGTCATGGCCTTATTTGAATACTTCCCCAACTATGTCTGGAATCTCTCACTTGCCATCGCCTTGGAAAACGGTGGCAGGATTGGAGAGCTCATGGACATGTGCCAGCCCATTCGGGAGGCTGCTGCCAACGGTGAAGATGCCGGCACAGCTGAATTTCTCAAAGAGTGGGTGAAAAAAGCCGATATGCTGGTGGAGTTGTCGAATGAGGATGAGGCCGCAAACAGGCTCTACTCTGCCGCCGGAAAACTCAAACGTGCCTCCATCTATTATGTCACTGCTGAACGAATGCAAGGGCATGGTCATCCCGGACGCGATGAAACCTACCGCAAGGGGGTGGACTCTTTCATGAAGTCTGTCCGGTATAACGGCGAATCCCTGGAGCGTGTTGAGATTTCCTATCACGGCGATACCACTCTGTCCGCCTACTGGTGCCCAGCTCCCGGAGAAGGGCCTCATCCTGCGGTCATCTATTGCAATGGCCTGGACAGCTGTAAAGAAATGCTCTACCTCGGGGGATTTCCGGCCGCACTCAACAAGCGCGGTATCAGTTGCCTGTGCGTCGACCAGCCCGGAACGGGGGATGCCATACGCCTTCATAACCTGCCGGCCACCCATGCCAGCGAAGAGTGGGCCACACCCTGGATGGATTGGCTTGAAGAGCAGGAGGGTGTAGATCCAAAACGTCTGGGAATGACGGGGATATCCCTTGGTGGACATTTCGCGCCGCGAGCGGTGGCCTTCGAGCCGCGTTTTGCTTCCGGCGCAGTGTGGGGAGCAAACCACAACTGGGCGGAAGTGCAGCAGAAACGCCTGCAGCGCGAAGGCGAAAATCCCGTACCCCACTACTGGAATCATGTGATGTGGGTGTTCGGATGTGACAATATGGAAGAATTCCTTGCCAAGGCTGAGGGCATGACGCTTAACGGCATCATGGACAGGATCACCGTCCCCTTCCTGGTGACACATGGTGCCAAGGACAGGCAGATCGCACTCGATTATGCGCAGCAGAGTTACGACCAGTTAGTGAATTCGCCACGACGCGAACTGAAGATCTTTACCGAGCGAGAAGGCGGGGTCGAGCATGTGGGTGCCGACAATATGTCTTTCGGCTGTGACTACATTGCTGACTGGTTTGCCGATACCCTTGGCGGCCATACTGCCTGAGAACGGAGTAAACCAATGACACGTCGATTCGTAGACCTTTCCATCACTCTGGAAAATGACGTCATCACTGATCCACCCTTTATGCGACCCGAGATCACCTACCAGGATCATATGGATACGGTGCCGGAGGCCCAGGCCTTTTTTCCCGGAGTAGGGGCCGATGAGTTTCCGGGTGGTGAAGGTTTTGCGGCTGCCGAATGGGTAAAGCTTACCACCCACAATGGAACACACCTCGATGCTCCCTGGCACTTTCATCCCACCATGGATGGCGGCAAGCCGGCGATAACCATCGACGAAGTGCCACTGGACTGGTGTTTTCGTCCGGGGGTGAAGCTGGACTTTCGTCATCTTCCCAACGGGCATGTGGTCACAGCCAATGAAGTGAAAGCCGAACTGGATAAGCACGGCATCACATTACAGCAGCTGGATATCGTGCTAGTTAACACCGCCGCTGGGAAGGCTGTTGGGGATCCTGATTTCGTCAATATCGGCTGCGGCATGGGTTATGAGGCGACAATGTTCCTGCTCGAACAGGGCGTGCGGGTGACCGGAACCGATGCCTGGTCCTGGGATGCGGCATTCTCCCATACAGCGAAAAAAGTAGCCGAAACTGGTGATACCTCTCTAATCTGGGAAGGACACAAGGCTGGGAAGGATATTGGGTACTGTCATCTGGAGAAGCTCCATAACCTGGAAGTGCTGCCCGCCTCAGGATTCATGGTGAGCTGTTTTCCCCACAAGATTAAAGGTGCTTCTGCAGGATGGACCCGTGCAGTGGCGATCTTCGAGGACTAAAGAGCAATGAAACTGGCCTCAATCAATAATGGAACACCGGATGGCCGACTGGTCGTGGTGTCCTCCGATGGTGAGCGCTGTCTTATGCCTGAATCGTTCTCGACATTACAGAAGGCCGTCGAACAGTGGAGTGCGGCAGAGAAAGAATGCCGGATTTTGGCCGACCAGCTTGCGAATGGCAAGGGCGACTCTTTGGATGCTGCTGCCTGCATGGCGCCCTTGCCCAGGGCTTGGCAGTGGCTGGACGGCTCAGCTTTTGACAACCATGGTGACCTCATGCAACAGGCCTTCAAGCATGAACCCATCGAACGCGACAAACCACTGATGTATCAGGGCATGTCTCACCGGTTTTTCGGTCCGACTGAAGATGTGCCTTTCCCCCGTGAAGAGGATGGTATCGATTTCGAAGGCGAATTCGGCGTCATCACCGATGAAGTCCCTATAGGGGTCAGTCCCGAAGAGGCGCTAGGGCATATTAAATTGTTGGTAATGATCAACGACTGGTCACTGCGAAATCTCGCCATACCTGAAATGAAGACTGGCTTCGGCTGGGTCCAGGCAAAACCCGCCTGTTCCATGGCGCCATTCGCTGTGACTCCTGACGAGGCAGGTGATGCCTGGCAGCACGGGCGTTTGCATCTTGAACTGCATGTTGAATGGAACGGTGAATGGTTTGGTAATCCGAATGGTGGAGAGATGAGTGTCGGTTTCCATGATCTCATCGCTCATGCTGCTTCGACCCGCAGTCTATGTGCTGGTACCGTGATCGGTTCAGGCACAGTGTCCAATCACTCATACCGTAAAACTGGTTCTACCTGTATCTCAGAAAGGCGAGGCATTGAGATGCTGGACGGTGGCAAGCCGGTGACGGATTACATGCGCTTCGGGGATACGGTAGGCATGGCGGCCGGGGAGTTGTTCGGGCGACTCGAGCAGGTCGTGTGTGCTTACGACCGGCATTGACAAAATGCACCGGTATTCATCAGAACGATTCATTTTACAAAAACTCTGCCGACCTTATACTCGACAGGATTATCAGGGGAATTTTCAGTGAACAAGCACCATCTTTTATTAGCTCTTGCCGTGATCACCATCTTGTGCGGCCTGGCGCCTTCAGGCCAGGCCCATCATTCCTTCGCCATGTATGATCAGCAGGAACGGCGCATCCTAACCGGTCGCCTGACTCGTTATATTCCCGGTGCGAACCATGCCCAGATGATCTTCGATCTGCTTGATGACAGTGGTGACCCCCTGACCGACGATGCGGGCAATGTGCTGCAATGGGGAGTGGAAATGGGGCCGGCGACGCGCATCGCCAGGCTGGGCGTGACGCCGAATAACTTCCCCGTCGGCACCATTATTACCGTGCAGCTGAACCCCTTGCGCAATGGCAAGACCTTCGGCGCCATGCCCAACGGAGCACCACTGATCAATTGTGGCTTGACCATGCCCGCCGGAGGGTGCAACGCTGACACGGGCACCTCCTTCCTGTCCGAAAACAACTGAACCCGGAGGACGCCATGCGCGTGTTACTGATTCTCGCACTACCGCTGGTGGTTTTGTCCATGCTGTCCCTGGCACAGCCGCCCCAGGGCAACCGCTATTCCAGTGAAGCGCCTCCTCCCGGCATAGAGCCCTTGCCGGTTGACCTGTTTACCACGGAAAACTTCTATTTCGACAGCGAGTACTGGACGGACCCCCGGTACGCCCGCTGCAACACGCCCGACCAGCTCACCATGATGTGGGTGCAGGGCCGAGTTGGCCACTGGGGCGATTGCAACTACGGCACCAGCACAGAGGAAATCTTCAGTCCCTATCCCTATACAACAGCAGAGGAGCACTACCGTGCACTAATGGCGCAGGCCAAGGAAAACGGCACCTTCACCACCCACACCCGCACTACCCTGCCGGAGTGGGACGGCTGGTATTTTCGTGGCTCGTTTTCCCAGCCACCTGTGGGTCAATGGACCAACGGCAACATCCTGCAGACGTCGACAATGATTTCCTTGCTGACCCCCGAATACCAGGAGCGCATGACGCAGATGAACTACCACGAGGCGGTGAACAACGCGCCGCAGTGGATGGCCTCGTTCTGCTACCCGGAAGGCCTGATGCGCTGGTGGTACGTGTGGGGAATCCGCGACATGGAGGTGCTGATGACGCCCAACCAGGTGCAGCTGCTGGGCGGCGTCGCCGACAACTTCATCCGCAAGATCCTCATCAACCAGGAACACTCCACACTCATTCCCCAGTGGTATGGTGAGACCATCGGCTTCTGGGATAACGACACGCTCATCGCCTGGACCGCCAACGTCCAGGGCTGGACCACCAGTCATTCCATGTTCGAGTTCAGCAACGAGCTGGAAGTCATTGAAATCATCAGGCGAGCCGAGGACGGCGAAGGGCTGGAAATAGAGGCCATCTTTTACGATCCCGAAGCCTTTGTTGCGCCGCTGCGCATCGTCACGCCATGGAACCACACTGCCGGCATCGAAGATCCCCAGCAGCGCTACCTGTTCGTGGAATGCCGGGTGGAAAACGGCATCGTGCTGGGTCCCGACGGCCGCCCGTCACAACTGACGCCTTTCGATGAGGGGTATATCGATTTCCTCGGCCGCCCCTGGGCCCAAAACTGGGAGAAGTTCTTCGAGCAGGGATGGGAAAAACCTGACGAATGACCTGTCTGGTAGCACAGGTCGGAGAAGACCCTCAGGGCTATCATCAGGTATCACTGACTTTTAATACTAACTGGGAAGCCGCCATGAAATTTTCACAACACGTTGTCGTCATTTACCTGCTCGCGCTGTCTATGCTCACCGGCTGCGCGGCCACCGGCAATAACGCGCGGCAGGTGGTGGTCGACGCCGCCGAGGCCATGGGTGGGGTGGACGCCATCCAATCCCTCGATACCTTGCAGATTTACGGCTATGGCCATGAGGCCTACCAGGACGGCGGCAGCCTCGTCACAACGGAACCCACTGCACCGGAAAAAATGACCAACATGACCGCCTACCACCGCGTCATCGACATGGCCAACGATCGCACCCGTGTGCAGGCACGGCTGTACCGCGCCTTTGTCTTCGCGGCCGAGGCCATGATGAAGGGGCTCCCGATCAATCAGTCGCTGGACGGTGATATCGCCTGGGACCTGGCCGGAAACGGTGCGGCGCGGCGCGCTTCCGACGTGACGGCGCTTACCCGTCGCATGGACATGCTGTCGTTTGCGCCAGTCGCCGTGCGCGAAGCGCTGGAAGCCGGCAGCACCGTGGGCAATCGTCGCCGCCAGGACAACCTGACCCTGGTGGACGTCACCACCACGGACGACCGCATGTTCACCCTGGCGGTAAGTAGCGACACCGGCCTGCCTCACTGGGTGCGTTGGCTCGAACCCCACGAAAACCTGGGGGAGATGACCCAGCGCGCGGAATACAGTGCGTGGCTGCCGGTGGACGGCCTGCTGCTGCCGATGAGCATCAATACCGTTTCCGACTGGAAGGACACCGTGATGCTGCGCCTGCATATTGACCGTTACGTCGTCAACGCAGTCATCGATAACCTAGCCGCGCCGGCCGCGGTACGCAGCACTCCCGCGCCGGTGGCCTCCTATACCGTTACTGCCGAACCGGTGGCCGACCATGTCTGGCACATGATTGGCAATAACGGAGCTAACTCGGTGCTGCTGGAATTCGAGGATCACCTCACCCTGTTTGAACTGCCGACCAACCGTGCCTGGTCGCGCGCAATTATCGAGACAGCCTACGAAACCGTGCCCGGCAAGCCGATCACCCAGTTGATCATTTCCCATCACCACTTCGACCACACTGGCGGACTGCGCGAAGCCATCGCCGAAGGCATCACCATCGTCGCCCAGGAGGGCAACATGGACTGGTTTCGGGAACTGAGCGAGCGACCCGTGATGATGTACCACGACAACCTTAGCCGCAACCCGCGCCCGATCAGTCTGCGACCGGTGGAGGACCATCTTCTGCTGTCAGACGACTTTCTGACGGTAGAGCTCTACCACACCATTAGTAATGCCCATATGGCTCATGGCCTGCTGGCCTACGTGCCGGAGCACAGGCTGCTGATCCAGGGTGACCTGTTTGATCTTAATTGGCAGGTGTATTTCTGGGGAGACACCTACGACGACAACGTGACGTACCGCAGCATAGACGTGGAACGGGACGTACCCATTCACGGGCGGGTCACGCCGATAGCAGACGTACATCGCATTCTTGACCGGCAGAAGGCGAATGCTAGGGCCCTGTGCGCCGAGGTGGCGAGCGCCGGCATGTCGATGCCGGGCTGTCCGCTGGCTTGGGAGGACTAGCGCGGGAAAACATGGCGCAACCGCATAACAGGCCGTCGTTCTGGATGCCTCCAGGTTTAATTAATAACATACAGGGGGATACACGCATGATCGGGCGACTTCAATTTTTCAGCAAGGCCGCAATCGTGGCTGTTGTCATGGGATTTCAGCTGGGGGTGGCATTTGCGCAGGAAGGAACTATCGCAGGTTTCTCGGCTGCAAGACTCGCCGGCATGGACAGTGCGATCCAGGCAGAAGTCGACAAGGGCAGGGTGGCTGGCCTCGTCGTCGCCGTTGCTCGCGACGGCCAGGTTGTGCATAACAAGGCCTACGGTTACGCCGACCGGGAGGCCGGTGTGGGCATGACGACGGAGCACCTGTTTCGCCTGTATTCCATGACGAAGCCCATCACCAGCGTCGCCCTGCTGACACTCTACGAAGACGGCCTCTTCCAGCTTTCGGACCCATTGGACCGTTACATCCCCGAATTCAGTGACCTCAAGGTGTTTGCTGGTGTCGATGAGAACGGCAACCCGATCCTGGAGGTGCTGGACCGCAAGCCCACCGTCCATGATGCTTTCCGCCACACCCTGGGACTGACCGGGGGACTCGGCGGTCACCCGGTGGATGCCATATACCGAGAGCACGGTATCGGCATGTTCGGTCTGGATTCCCTCACCGATGAAATCCAGAGGCTCGGGCAGGTGCCGCTGCGTTACCAGCCCGGTGACCAGTGGGTCTACGGCCTGGGCCATGATGTGCAGGCCTATCTCGTTGAGGTCTTTTCCGGCATGCCCTTCGCACAGTACCTGCATCAGGAACTGTTCGGCCCTCTGGGCATGGAGGACACCATGTTTGGCGTTCCGCCTTCACGGGCGGATGATTTTGTCAGGGTCTACCAGCCCAACGGTGAAGGAGGCCTGAAGCCGGAGGCGGAAGATCGCTATGCGCGCTTCACCGACCACCATTTCGCCACGCTGAGCCTTTCTTCTTCCACGGGGGATTACCTGAAGTTTGCCCGGATGCTGCTTAACGGCGGGGAACTGGATGGTGTGAGAATACTTGGTCGCAAGACGGTGGATTTCATGGCGCAGAACCACCTGCCCGCTAACATACCCTCCATCAATAACGGCACCGGGCCGTCATCGACCGGTTACGGCCTGGGCGTTTCCGTAACGATGGATGTTCCTGCATTAGGCAGAATGGATTCGGCAGGCAGTTTCGGCTGGGGCGGAGCGGCCACCACGACCTTCCGTGTCGACTCGGTCGAGAACCTCGCCTACGTGATCAATGCCCAGACCTTCCCGGGCGATCAGGCCCTGCTCGACAAGGTACAGAACCTGATATACCAGGCGCTTGTCGAATGAGAAAAAGCCATGGGTCATTCAATCCTCAGGGCCTTCTCTTGGCACTATCCTGCAAGGAACTCTATTCCAGCCCCTTGGTCTCCAGGGCCCATGCGTCATGAGAACACAGAACGCAGTTCTTGCCGACAAACCACTTGGCGGCATCAGAGTCGCCGCGCAGCTGCCACTGCAGCCAGTTGACAGCCACCTGAGCCGCTTCGCCACCATTCTTATCAAAGTAGGTGCCGCCATGACCGACTGGCAGGTTAGCCACAGCGACAGGCACGTGGTTAATTTTCGCGAAATCGTCCATGCCGTTGTCATAGGCAATGTCGGTCTCGCCGCCAAGGATATAAATGGTGGGGGTGTGGATGGCCATCAGGTCCCCCTTCACCAGGTCCATGCCGGGTATGTTACGCGGTGGTCTATCGATGAAGATGCCGGTGTTTTGCAGCACCAGGGTGTCGATGCGCGGGTCGCCGGCGACATCGATGGCCTGGATGCCGCCGCAGCTGAATCCGGAAAAGGCGATCTGGTCACCATCGATGCGTCCATAGTAAGGGCTGTCACTGCGCGCGTTTTCATGCAGGGCCCAGTCGATGGCGTCGGTCAGGTCAGTCGCTGACGTGCGGGGCGGGGGTAGTTCGCCTTCGGCGACAGGCGCCACTTCGGGTCTCTCCTTTGCACCGGGGCCGCTGTAGATATGCCCGCTGGCGATAACCAGATAGCCGTGGGAGGCCAGTTCGAGCAGGTGGAAGCGGGTGCTTGCTCCGTCATCGGAACAGCCGCCGTTGCCCCAGGCTACCAACCCAAGTTTTTCGTCGCCCATGGCGGTAAGATTGCGCGGACGGTAGATCACGTGTGCCGGCAGCGAGGCAACTTCTTCCTTCATGGCTGGGTACGGACCGGTACCGATATTGTCCGGTTGGCGGTTGCGCTCCTCATTACCCGGTTGGGCGGTGGCGATACCGATATAGCTGAACGCTGACAGGAATACTATGAGAGCAGTTGCGATTCGAAGGATAAGTAGCATGGTGCGGTCCTTGGTCTTGTTATGTAACTATAGAGTCGCCGATTTTCTGAAACAGTTTATAAGGGTGTCGGGGGGGGTGGCAATGTTTGGATGCTCAGGCTGGATTCTTCGGATATCCCGCGTAGACCGGAAAAGGTGCCAATGGCCTATTCCGCTATTTTTGAGTTTTCCCGGTATCACCAATACACTCATTTTCAGCGGATCGACGATAACAACAAATAAAAAAGGGGGTCCCATGAAACACATCGCAAATTTCATCCTCGCACTACTTGCCAGTACCGGCCTATGTGCCCAGCCAGACAAGCCCAACGTGATATTCATCATGACTGACGACGTTGGTTACGGTGATCTCGGCAGTTACGGGGGTCCTGATATCCGCACCCCCGTGCTTGATCGTATGGCGACCGAGGGCGTGCGCTTCACCGACTTTTATTCCAACGGGCCGGTCTGTTCCCCCACGCGGGCCGGCCTCTTGACGGGCCGCTACCAGCAGCGCTACGACATCGAGATTCCGCTGTCCTCCAGTGGTGAAACCGTTGCCAATCGCGGGGGGCACGGCCTTGCGGCGGAAGGCCATTCCCTGCCTTTCCTGCTCAAAAATGCCGGTTACCAAACCGGGCTGGTGGGCAAATGGCATCTTGGCTACGAACCTGACGAGTTGCCCGAGGCCCACGGTTTCGACTACTTCTTTGGCTTCAAGGCCGGCTATACAGACTACTACCGGCATACCAGCGGCGAGGGAAAGCCAGACCTCTGGGAATTCGGGCAGCTCATCGAGGAAGAGGGCTACATGACCGACATGATCACGCAGCGCTCTATCCGCTACATCAACGAGCATGCCGGTGAGCCCTTCTTCCTGTCCGTCCAATACAACGCCGCTCATTGGCCTTACCAGGTGCCGGACATGCCGTCGGTGGCTATCCGCAACGCCGCCCACCTTCAGCCCAACGAGCTAGGTACCAGTTCGCGCGCGGATTACGTGGCGATGCTGGAACGTGCCGACGAGGGCATCGGGGAGATATTGTCCGCTCTCGAGGCGGCCGGACTCGAGGAAGATACGCTGGTCATCTTCACCAACGACAACGGCGGTGAGTGGCTGTCCAGGAACACTCCACTGTTCAACCGCAAGTGGACAGTATGGGAAGGTGGCATCCGGGTGCCCGCCATCATGCGCTGGCCCGGTGTCATCCCCGCCGGCCAGGTGTCGGAGCAGGTGGGCATCACCATGGATTTCACTGCTACTATCCTTGCCCTGGCCGGCGTCAAATTCCCCACGGGGTATTTGCCCGAGGGTATCGACCTGATGCCGGTCGTCACCGGCCAGTCACCGGTGGTGGATAGAACCCTGTTCTGGCGCAGCAACCCGACGTTCACCGCGGTTCGTAGCGGCGACCTCAAACTGGTGATGGATGGCCCGGACGCTGCCTTTCTGTTCAACGTGCGCGAGGACCCCGGTGAGCGTAATGACTTGACTAATAGCGGACAGGCGGAAGTACGCCGCCTGCGGGGTTTGCTGGATGCCTGGATCGCTGATGTGAATGCGGAGAAGGAAGCCAGAACAGCCAGGTTGGAAGACGATTGAATTAGCGCACAGTGACTAACAGAAAAAGGAAGAAACCATGAAAGTACTCTTGATAACGGTGGCCGGCGGTTGTCTGGCCATCCAGGCCTTGGCCCAGCAGCCGGCCACGGCACTTGGTAGCATGCCAACCCAGGAACAGTTCCCAAAGGTGGAATTTGTGTTCGAAGAGCGCGTGACCCTGGCCCCCGCAGTCGTGCAGGGCGAAACCGCCCTTGGTCACAGGCAGTACATACCTATCACCGGTGGCACAATTGCCGGGCCCAGGCTCAATGGCCGGGTCATCCCTGGGGGGTGGGATTACCAGCTGCGCTACGAAGGGGGCTGCGGCACCCTAAGCGCCGATTATTTCCTGGAATCGGATGACGGCACCATCATCCATATACTCAACGAATCATTCAGCTGCGGCTTGCCTGGCCAGGGCGGGCAGCGCAGCTTCTTCCGGCCCCGTTTCGAGGCACCCGAGGGGGCATACGACTGGCTAACACGCGGTACTTTCGTGGCGACTCTGGAGGGAGATAACAGCGGCGTAGCCGCAGATGAGGCGGGTAACCCGGTGCCCGCCATCCGCATCAAGTTTTACCAGATCAAGTGACCCGGCAGGGCGGAGTGACATAAAAATGGAAAAACAGCTTTCCCTATTCATCGCTGACATCGCTCTAGTGTTGAGGGATACCAGTACGTTGCCCTGCTGGCTAAATTCAAGCCAGATAATAGCCGTCCATAAATCAAACTAAATTGCGGTATTAGCGACATTCTGCAAATTCCTTTAAATAATTATGGTGAAAGACACATGACACCTTTAAAAACTTTACTCATTCATGGGCTCTTGCTTGGTTTTTTATATGCCTCGCCTGTAACTGCCCATCACTCTGCTGCTGTTTTTTACAATACCAATGACGAGCCCATTTCCATCAAGGGCACGGTAGCTAAATTCAACTTTCGTAATCCACACGCCATCGTTGAACTGATGGTGATCAATGAGACTGGTGAGACTGAACGCTGGACCTGCGAGACTTCGGCTCCATCTGCTCTGCGTCGTAGGGGCTGGAGCCAGGAAGTCATGCAGGAAGGCGATACCATGACCTTGTGGGGTATCAGGGCCCGTGACGGCTCAAATCTGATGCGAATCACTCGCGCAATAAAGGAGGACGGCACTGAAATCGGCGTGTCGAGAAATCTCAATGATTGAATTGAAAAAAATAATAGGCAAGCTGTTATGCGCCGCTGCCATAGGGTTTTCGACATCGGTTATCGCTCAACCAGACCTTAGTGGTTACTGGATGATTTCCTTCGGACCCATTCCGCCGCAGCGCGAGGCAACGTCCGGGGAACAGGCCATGATAGACGACTTGCCGGCGGGTACGATCCTGCTGGCTGACTCAGGGTTGCGGGAATTTCCAGAAGGTGAGTATGGTGGCATGGAAATAACCGATGCAGCGCGGCAAAAAGCGGCTAATTATGATTCATCTGCACAGGTAGAGATTGGCAGTACTTGCCAGCCACCCAGTATCATCTATTCCATGCAGGGACCGTTTCCCATCGAGATCTACCAGGGCCGGGATTTAATTGTCATCAAAATGGAATACTTCGACGTGGTGCGCGTCATTCATCTGAACCAGGATTCACATCCGGAGGAAGTGCCCGCAACAGTCAGTGGTCATTCCATCGGTTACTGGGAGGGTGATACGCTTGTGGTAGATACTGTCGCGATCAAGGAAAGCACATTTCTTAACAACGGTCTGGATCATACAGAGGACATGCACCTGGTTGAGCATTTCCGGCTCAGTGAGGACAGTAAAAAACTCTATATCATGCAGGAATATGAAGATCCGGCGGTTTTTGCAGGTCGATCCGCACGCTTGATCCCGCTGGATAAAGGCGGCGAAGGTGACGTAGTCTGGCCTTATGACTGCGATCCGAGTTATGGAGCAGCCATTGAATCCCGTGATAGAAACTGACTCATCTTAGGATTCTTACTGCGTCAGATAGTTAGTGAGTGTGGTTTTACCCTCATCCCTTCGGGTAAGGCGAAAGCAGTTATTGATCGGCCGATTGTTACAGCGATGTATTGGCGTCCATCTAATTCGTATGTCATCTGGGAAGCCCGCCAACCCTGGTTGCCGTTGTATTTCCAGTGGACCTCTCCAGCGTCTGTATCGAGGGCCGTGAAAGCACCACTGTTGTCGCCGAAGATCACCAGGTCAGTAGCTGTGGTCAGGAGACTTACTTTCATGGGCGTGAGTGTAGCGACTTTATGGATGATCAATTTTTAAAACCTAAATAAGAAGCAACAGGTAAGGTGTAGATATGAGTAAGTTGAAAACCAAATTGGTTGCCTGGCAACGTCTGCTTTGTTTTCTGATAACTGTCATGGTTTCTTCTATCGATGGGACGTTGGCTGTAGCCCAGCCTGTGCAGGAAGAAGCATTCAGTGACAGGTCTTTGCTTTGGTGGTCGCCAGGTGAAGACCGCCCTCTACCTGCCTATATTGAATATGAGAATGAATATGGGCGGACTGGTCTGCTGAACACCAGTGGTGTAATCGAAACAGATGGGCATCCTTTCTTCGAGGCTCTGGGTACTAATGGCCGCGGTTGCGTCACCTGCCATCAGCCTGCTGACGCGATGAGTATTTCAGCGGCAACTATCCAGCAGCGTTGGCAGGATACCAATGGGACTGATCCATTGTTTGCACCTGTAGATGGAATGGATTGTCCTAACAAACCAGCAGGTGATCCAGTGTCTCATTCCCTCTTACTATCACGTGGACTGATTCGAGTCGCCTTGCCCTGGCCGCCTGTGGATGTTGAGACTGAATTTGATCTTGAAGTTGTGCGTGACCCAACGGGTTGTAATACAGACCCGGCATATGGGATCGAAGGGGAAAAGCAACAGGTGTCCGTTTATCGCCGCCCTCGACCGGCCATCAATCTGCGTTATGTTGCTTCTTCCCGGTTCGGAGTATCACCATTTATCGGCAAGACCGGTCAACTCGCTGCAGTGGATCCAGAGACCGGGCGCCCCTTGAATATGAATATGATGGCGGATGCCCGTGATTCGACTCTTAAGCAACAGGCTCAGAATGCAGCACTGGGGCATCTGGAAGTCGATACGCCACTCTCTGATGATCAGCTTGACGCCATTCAGGAATTTGAATTGCAGTTGTATGGAGCACAGGCATGGGACTTCACAGGTGGTCCATTAAGTGTGGACGGAGGCCCTTCAGGAATCGGGCCTCAGGCGATGGCTGATGGCAGCGATGGTGTGTTGGGTAACAACACTACTCGCTTCGTATTCCCCATGGAGAATAAATGGGCTGATCTGCCTGAAGGGGCTACGGAGAATGAGGCTACACGTAATGCATTCCTGGAATCTGTTCAACGTGGGCATGATAACTTTTTCTACCGCACGTTCTGGATCAAGGATGCTATGCATATCAACACTGTCGGGCTCGGAAACCCCATCAAGCGTACCTGTGCCACATGCCACGGGATGCATATGACCGGTATGGATACTGCTAACGGATGGATGGATCTGGGTACGACCAATCTGCCATGGGCTCTGGAGCCCCCCGAAAGTCCGTGGGCCGAGGAAGAACCTGTCATGCCGCTGTTCAAGATTACCTGTCGTGATGACCTTCCTCCACATCCATTCCTTGGAAGAACGATTTATACCCAGGACCCTGGGCGAGCATTGATATCGGGTAAATGTGAAGATGTGGGAACCATCGTCATCCAGCAGTTCAGAGGCTTGTCAGCAAGGGCGCCCTATTTTTCCAATGGCTCTGCAGCCAACCTCAGAGAGCTTGTCGATTTCTACGACAGGCGCTTCAACATTCGCTACACGGAGCAGGAAAAAGTCGACCTGGTAAATTTCCTGAGCATATTATGAATCTGATATCCAAAACTTTTATGAGTCTGGCAGTTGCGAGTGTTGCTAACACACTTTTGGCTGCGCCAGCCCCTGGTGAGCGCATCAGCTTTGTCAGCTGTCCTATCGTGAGGGATACAGCGACCGTGCCTTGCTGGCTCAGTGAATATGAAGGGGATTCTTATTATCTTACGATTCAGAGTGATGTCAGTGCTTCGGTTCAGCCGCCTCTGCTGGGACATCAGGTACTGGTGGAGGGTATCGTGACAGATGCGCTAGCTATTTGTGGGGGTATTGTTCTCGACGAGGTACGTCTTACCGCTATGCCGGAACTCGATGCCAACTGTAATACCATGCTGCCCGCGGATGACCGATATATCATCGACTTCAATCCGCGCCCGCCCGGACCGAGCGCAGGACGGCTGGCTTTCGACCCGCCCCCGGGTGGTTCCAAGGAAGAGCCGCCGCCACCGGAGGGGCCGCAGGAGTTCGACATTTACTTTGATTTCGACAAGGGCATCTCGTTCCGTCATCCGCGCTTACTCTCGGAAATCCTGACTATCGCCGAAAAGTTGCAGCCATCGCGCCTGGTGGTGACCGGGGTACGCGGCGCGCACCTGCTGAGCGACGGCACGCTGTTGCGGGAAGCCCCGAATACCGGTCGGCGCCGGGCCGAAGAGGTGGCAGGGCTGCTGCGCGATGCCGGAATCGCGGTGCAAGGCGAGGTCAACTGGATCGACGCGGTGGCTGATGGCGTGGATGACTGGCAGAGCCGCCGCGTCACGGTGAGGCTGTTACCCTGATGATGCCCAGGAGGAGCGACATGCAGAAACTGGTTTTCGGTCTGGTCTTAGCCTTTGCCTTGCCGGCGCTTGGACAGTATCCCGTCGGCGGTGGGTCGGAACCGGCCATGGCTTACCAGGCCTCTGGGCTGCCGACACACACGGTCTACCAGCCACAAGAATTGGTTGGCCGCTATCCGGTGGTGCTTTGGGGCAACGGCAGTTGTGTCAACAGCAACTTCGGCTATCGGGAGTTTTTGTCCGAGGTCGCCTCCCAAGGCTTCATCGTGCTGGCCATCGGGCCTTTCCGCGAATCGCCTGCGCCCCGCCAGCCGCGGCCCGAGAACCCGGCAGACTGGCCGCCCTTCGAGACGCAAGCTGGTCAGATGCTGGATGCCCTGAACTGGATCACCGCGGAGAACACCCGAGACGGTAGCGATTTTGCTGGACACGTGGATAAAAGCCGCGTCGCCGTGATGGGGCATTCCTGCGGCGCATTGCAGGCGGTGAAGGTCTCCCCGGATCCGCGTATCACTACGACGCTGGTACTCAACAGCGGGCTTTTCCCAGATGGCGATCAGTACATGGTTCGCCATGACCTCGAGCGTTCCGCCCTTAACCAGTTGCATGCACCAATTGCCTATTTCATAGGCGGGAAGACTGATATTGCCTTTGCCAATGCTGAAATTGACTGGCAGGACCTGCAAAAGCTCGACGTTCCAGCCATCAATGCCAACATGGATGTGGGTCATGGTGCTACCTATTCACTCACTGGCGGTTATCCTTTTGCGGAAGGGCCTATTGCTTGGCTGCAGTATAAGCTGAAGGATGATCCGGCAGCGGCATCGATGTTTAAAGGACCAGGGTGCGGGTTTTGCCGGTCGAACGATTGGCAACTTCGTCGACACCTGATTGAATGATAGCGTCCGATTTGATGGGTAAGTATGTAACTTATTGAAAATATTGGTGGGCCCACCAGGACTCGAACCTGGGACAAACGGATTATGAGTCCGCTACTCTAACCAACTGAGTTATAGGCCCTTGATAAATAAGGGTGTATTATCTTTCCTTAGTACATATCTGGCAACAATTCGGTACAAATAATAAGCTATTTTTTTGAAATTCATTTCTAACTTAGGTCAAGCTTTTAAAAAAACTATTACTTCTTTTACGTTTTCAAGACATAAAAAATTGAAAAAAATAGCCAATCAGTTTGCCATGGGCGTCGCCTTTCTCCTGATTTCCCTCAATGTAATCTCCGAGGAAAGTGGGTACTTATCGTATGGTTTAGAAGAGCAAGAATTGGTTGTTGTTAATCCGATTGCAGACTCCATTTCTATATTTTTTGTATCAGAAGGCTATGAAAAGATAAGTGAGATTGGTGTCGGAAACTTTCCAGTTCAAGCGCTCTTTAATGGATCTGAAATTTTAGTATCTAACTATTTAGAGGGTTCTGTTTCTATCATAGGAAGAGATACCTTCAGTGTAAAAAAGACTATTTCTGTCGGCAGTAGACCATATGGGCTTCTTAAAGTAGGCAATTTAATTTTTTTAGCACTGGAAGGAGAAAATAAGATTAAGATCCTTTCATACGGCGACTACGGCCCTATTGGGGATATTTTTTTAAAACATCCGCCTAGAAAAATTTACCAATATGGTAACGAAATATTTATCACAAGTTTAAATTCAGGGGTTATCCAGACAATCAATTTGGATAATTTTTCCGTTGCTGAATATAGTCTTGGCAATAAAGCCTCCCTATCAGAATCTATATCCTTTGATGATAAGGCCCAGCTGGCATATTTGCCTCAGACCTTTAAGAATTTTGAAAATTTAAATCTAGATTTTGACACCACGCTCTTTCCATCTATTTCAATATTTGATTTGCCATCAAAAACGAATTTGCGATCGAGAAGGGTAGGCATCGACGTCATTGACCGTCCCGTCGGCATTCCTTTTGATTCCAAAATAATCAACAACAAGCTTTATATCGTTAATGCTGCCAGTAATGATCTGTCGATCGTAGATCTCAGCGATATGTCTGGAAGCGGATATCTAAAATTAGGAAATAATCCGCGCGCCCTTATTTTTATTGAAAAATATAATCAAATTTTAGTTAACAATGTTTTAGATGGGACGGTTACAGTTATTGATGCAGAGGAAAACATAGAAAAATTAGGGTTTTCATCCACAGCTTTAAATGAGGAGAGCTTGGAATTAGTTGGACAGAGACTTTTTAATTCTTCTGCAGATACTAGGCTGGCTAAAGATCAGTGGATCGCATGTTCAAGCTGCCACTTTGATGGGGGGATGGATCAAAAATCTTGGCACTTTGAAGGCATGCTTGTGAACACTCCATCATTATTTGGGTTGGGGTTCACCTCCCCGTACCACTGGCTTGGTGATTTGGATGAGCCTCAGGATGTGGAATCTACGATACAGGGGCTTCAAGCTGGGAGTGGTCTGTCAGGTGGTGGTGATAACTGCGATCCTGCTTGCGACACAGCACCCAGTAATACAGGAAGGTCGGAGGATTTGGATGCCTTGGCCGCCTATATGGAGACAATAAAATTTCCAAGGATGATGGGAGATAAATCTGAAGAAATTTTTGCAGCTGGAAAAGATATATTTTTTCGTGATGACACAGGTTGTAATGAATGTCATACACCTCCTATTTACATGGATGGCTTAGAACATGCGGTGGGCAATAATGCTACAGCAATCAATACACCGTCGCTTCTTGATCTGGTGCGCTCCTCACCCTATCTCCATGATGGAAGGGCCAAAGATCTTAATAGTGTGTTGGATGAGATAGCGGATATTGGAAATCATGGCTCTCTCAGTGGGGCAGACTCAGGGGAAAGGGAAAACTTAGTCTACTTCTTAAAAAATATTGAAATTCAAGATAAGTTTTTAGAGGAAAAAATAAGTGCTTCCGTAGATTCTGCAATTTCCTTGAATTCGATAGTTGTAGAGAGTCGCAACGGGTACTTAAACATTTCTCTGAAAAAAGAACCTAACCCAGATGAGATTGTCCTGTTTCAACTGGCAACTCCTGAGGGAAGAAAGTATTGGCTAAGCAAAAAAAATTCATTCACAAAGGATATCGGTTTCCTTGAAATTGGCACAGACGATACAGATTTGATTACAGCTCCCATCGAAAATATAAAAGAAGGTGAGTATGAAATTAAGCTGCTCGTAACCTCCTCACGAGAACTTACAGACCCTGAGGGCTGGACATACCTGGCATCTTTGAGGCTGTTCCGCTCTGGTTCTGGGCTGGAGTTTTAATCCACACTTATCCTGAACGCTGAGGCGTTAAAGTGGATTGGCCCACCATCGGTAAGTCTGTATCCTAGAAAGACTCGATAGAGTCCACTCTGTACTTCGCCGGAGAAGACCTTAAAATTTTCGTTGCTTTTTAGGGAGCTAGTTTCATAAGCCGGCTGTATTGTCTTTAGACTGCCAGACCACTTCTGATAATTACCGTCCACATCAAGCGTCGTTAGGCTTTTTTCGGTATACAAAACCACAAAGATCTCGGCGGCAGCACCAACGTCCCCTTCTTGAGGGGATATTGAACCTGCTATCGTTATCAAAGAACCGCTGGTAAAGCTTTTAGACGTACTCTCGCCGTTATCATCAGTCGCACCTGCCCCAAATTTGGCTGTTGTATCGCTACCGTCTGATGTTCTGATGGTTCTTAGCGATTCCGTTTCAGCTATGTTGCTTACTATTTCTTCTACTTTGACTGCCTTGAGATGGTCGGGGGTAAGGATATCTTCGCCCTGAATGAGCGTCTGTCGGCCCTCATAAACTGTGTTGCCCTGAGAGTCTTGGCCCTCCAGCAAGAAGCTCAAGGTGATGGTGTCAGCACCGTTTCTTCTTTGCAGCTCCCCGCCGGGTAGGTCTAGGTTAGGAAATGATTCGCTAAGCGCATAGGCGTCATAGGTAAAGTCGGTACTGGACGAGTTTTCCTGAGATAAGATGAACCCAGGCATGACCGCAGTTTTATAAGCCCAACTGACATTATTGTTGCTACCGGAATCCAGTGATACCGATAGGCTCGCATCGTTGCTTAGTTTCTCAGGTATCTGAGAAGTGAAGTTTGCAGATTTTGAATTTTCACTTACCACATAAAATTCAAACTTATTGTCGTATGCGCCGAGCACTGAACCGGTTGGGTAAGGCGGTTCGACCAGCCCGGCTGAGGTCTGTCCTTCGTGAGTCACTGACACTGTGACCGTATGCACGCCGGCCTCACTGACGACATAATCCTCGTTTGGTAGGTAGAAGTAGCCAACCTTATTGGCCAGACCACTAAGCTGGCGCACCTTGCCGCTGGGCGACTCGATGCTTACCTCGACCTTGGAGGAAAGAGTGGGTGCCACCTGGGCCGAGAAGCTTACGATATCTCCAATCTCAAGGATTGAACCCGGCCTGACGCCTTGTGGGTGTAAGAATATATCGATTTCCTCGCCGAGCAGGGTAAATAAAGGACCGCCAGAGGGGCCGCCAGCGGCGCCCTGGAATGGCGGCATGACACGCCCTCCTTGTTCGTCTGAGTCAGATAGCATCGTCCAGAGCGAGCCGTAGGCGCCATAGTAGTAGAAGTCCTGCTCTGGGGCCTGGTATACAGCGCCGCCAAAAATAAACTTAAAGTCGTTGGGTCTGTCGCCCCCATAACCATTACCAAGCTGGTAGGCATAGGGGGTATCAAAACGCCAGTAGGCATTTGCACTTTGCTCTGTTCCCACAAACTCCCTGACACTCACACCGGGCCTGCCTATGCTTGAGTAATAATACCCCCAGTGAATATCAGGCTGGGTAGGATCAACGAATGGCGGAATACGTGGTGGCCAGACCTTAGGCAAGTTTGATGAGAGCATGGTGGAGCCAGAATAACTATTCAGGTTTCGGTCAGATGCAATTGCCGATAGCGACCCATCATCTTCCAGGGTAACTATATTAGTCATCGCCGCATTCCACTCGGTGAAGTTTGATGTCCACATAACGTCACCGGTCTGAAAGGGCGTGAAGAAGTGGGCATTAGTTTCGCGAGTTTCCTCAAAAAAGTACCACTGCTTGGTCTCAACCTGGCTTTCGCTACCTCGGCTTCCCCGAGTGATAATGCCGCTGTCAGGTGTTTCAACAACAGAGGCCCACTGCCTTGAAGCCATCCACAAAGTTCCATCGGGTGATGTGTAGCTCACATCGAAATTAACGTGGTACTCACCGGGGTCGTTAAACGAAAAAGGCTCATCCTCCGCGCTGAAATAGCCAAAACGATTGGCAGTGCCTTCGAAAGATTTTTGGATCCTTTTAGCTACAGACGAGTTTGGGTAGTGGGTAAGGTCAATTTTAACGTCGGCCGATAGACCGGGCTGGATAATCACCGAGGATGCAAAGTTATCACCCACCTCAAAAGGGGTGCCCGGGAAGACGCCGGTCTCGATATCAAAAATTTCAGCAATGTAGATGGGGTAGGTGCCATCTATGATGTAACGGTTGCCGTGGATATCTTCTATCCGTCCCTCCAGGGTTACTACATGCTCGCCGTACTGGCTGAGATTGACGTTAAATTCGTCCCTATGTGTCGAAAGAGCGTAGTGTTGATCTGGTCCATTGCTGTTCCCTTTGATTATCTCTCCGATACCATTGTTGGCTTTTTGAATGTAGCTACCTTTGATCGAGTAGGGGCCTATCGTCTGGGTCTGTCCATTAGGGTAGAGGATTGTTGCCTTGAGCGACCCGGAGGGGAACTTGAAGGCGACCTTGGGGTTGCTTATCCACTCTTTGTTGCTATAAGCGGTCAGCGGAATAAATGGTTCGATGTTATATTTTTTGACTGAACCGTCTGGTCTGGTTGAAGGCGGTAGTATAAGTTTTTCAGAATTCGTAATTAGCCTACCTGAGATACCAAAGCCTGTAGCGGCATCTTCCTTGGCCACTGTGCCCCTGGAGCCGTTGCTGAAGGTGTTCATCAGGAGGGCAGAATAGAGTCTAGGCGTAGCGGGGTTTCCAATTTTAATTTGGGCCGCCCCGTGAATAGTGCTGAGATGCGAGAAGGGCTCTCCGTACATGTCGTCATAAAATAATTCGTCGCTGGTCAATCCTGAAACCATGGGATTCATCGACCATCCCTGGCCTGTTAGGACGAGCTGGTAGATGCCCTCTGGGATGTCATCCGGCACCTTGTAATCCAGTGACCATGTCGCCTCACCACTAGTGGAATTAATTTTCTTATAGTTACTGAAAATGAGATCTCCTATATAAATGGCCTCGCTATGAATATTTTGCGACCGATCTATCGGCAGGCCCGTTATGGTCATGTCGCTCGAGCTGTTCTCAGGAGAAGCAGCTTTTTGTTTTCCGTTAACATCAAATATCAGTTCGAGATAGGCGTTTCCGCTTTCCAGCTTGGGTTCTGCACCCAAGCCAATATTGCGTGAAAAGATTTGCATGTTGCCGTTGAGTTTTCCGTCTCGTCCTCCGCTCCAGACTGATGAATCAAGCTCGCCGCTAAGCCAAACGACACCGGGGTCTCTTCCCCCTTTGATAGCTAAATCGTTGAAGTCATTGCTGTTTTGGCTCTGGTTGAGCCTCTGCCCGGTGGCGATTCCATATTCTTCATCGCTCAGAGGTACTTTGACAACTGTGGCTGGTGCTTCGGAGGTGTAGCCACTATAAGCATCTGCGTGTCTCTCCTGAGATACCTGGATGAAAGAGCCGGGCGGGGCAAAAAATTTAATCGAAAAGCTGCCATCTTTCTCAGAGGCGGCTGTATACCCTTGACCTGTTTGGATATTAAACACACTGACCGGTACCAGCGGTTCTGCCGCGCCTGGCTCTCCTGTCACATAAGAAAATCTTGGGTCGTCAGTGTGTACAACACTGATCCTGTCCGCCCTTGGGGGTTTGTTGGAAAACCTGGAAATTGGAAAGTCGTGGTTTACAGGCACGACTATGTCGGAGACAGAGCCCCCGGTTGCATCGACGCCAACTGAAGATATGTAGTAGTCGCCTTTTGGTTCTGGCCAGCTGCTTGAAATTACAACAACCCTGTATCTGCCAG